>R25__coassemble_324_pt1 | contig 29412 bp, 18 predicted proteins | sample R25__metabat2_low_PE_038 | metagenome-assembled genome bin R25
ATATAAAGACGAAATAAGTTGTCGTTTTGTTACATCGATTCATGTTTTTTGTATGAAGTTGAGTACAAACAAAAAAGCAGAGACACAAGCGCTGTGTCTCTGCTTTGTATGATAAGGTGCGGAGAATATTAACCGCAATAGAAAAATTCTTTCACAATCTTCAACATCAGATCCGGATTTTTGACAATTTCGTTACGGATGTTTTTGTCTTTGAAGGACTTGAGTTGTTTGATGATGTCGTCGATCATAGAGCGGTCAAAGACGCCGTGTTCCTCGAAAATATTGCGGTGGGCGCTGAGTTCATCGGCGGACTCCCAGCAAGAGGCGGGCAGTTGGGCGAGTTTCTCCACGAGGGCCTTGTTTTCGGCGCGGTGGATATCAACGTCCACGTAAGTGCTCTTGGCGAATTCGAGGGCGTTCTCCATTTCGAAGCCGTGGCGGGCGGCGCAGACGAGGCCGGCCAGCAACAGGTAGATGTCAGCGGAGCCGTCCGGACAGCGGAATTCCACGGTCTGTTTTTGGGAGCGGTCTTTGTTGACTGCCTTCTCCATCGGGTTCAGCTCGGCCACGATGTCGTTTTTGTGGGTCCAGCCCAGCGGGACACGTACCAGAACAGAGCGGTTGCGGTCACCCCAGCAGACGGACGTAGGAGCTTCCTGATGCGGGACAAGGCGGAAGTAGGAGGTCGGGTTGGTGTTGCCGAAGGCCGTCAGAGAGCTGGCGCAGGTCATGTATCCGGCGATGGCGGTCTTGGCAATGGAGTTGAGCTTGCCTTTGGTCACCATTTGGTTCTTGCCTTTGGCATCCACAATGCAGGTGTGGATGTGGAGGCCGCTGCCTGCCTTGCCTGCGGTGATCTTCGGGGAGAAAGTGACATCAAAGCCGTATTCGTATGCCAGGTTGCGGATAACCCATTTTGCCAGAATCAGCTGGTCGGCGGCATCCTGCACGTCGGTGACGAGGAACTCGATTTCGTTCTGTTCGTAAATCTTGCCGTCCATGGTGAAGTTGCCCACTTCGGAGTGACCGTATTTGATCAGGCCACCCATCTTGGCGATGTTGAGCATGCATTCGGCACGGAATTGCTCGAACTTGGTGAACGGGGAGGATTCATGGTAGCCCTTCTGATCGGGGATGGTGAACAGGTCATCTTCCTCGCCGATGACGTAGTATTCGAGTTCACCCATGGCTTGGAAATAGTTGCCCGTCACTTCGGTGAACGATTTCGCGGCTTTGCGCAGGATGTATTCCGGGGAGTTCTCCAGCGGTTTTCCCTCATTGTTATAGTATGAGCAAAGGAAGGAAAGGGTGGGGATTTCCGTGAAAGGATTGAGGAAAGCGGTTGAAAAACGCGGGATAACGTAGAGGTCGCTGGAACCTGCATGGATGAAGGCTGGGAAGATGTTGGAGCCATCGACACGCTCGCCGTTGGAGAGAATCTGCTCCAGATATTCGCGGCTGTGCAGCACGAAACCTAACGTCTTGATACGACCGTCACCGGCAACATAGTGGAAGTTCACCATAGGGATGTTGTTCTCCTCCACATATTTTATCATATCCGCTTTGGTGAATTCCTTAGGACTTTTCTTGAAAAAATTCACTAACGGGTTCAAACTCATTGTGATGTTGTCTTTCATAACTATTTGATTTTTGATGTTTCTTAATTCGGGGGCAAAGATAGCATTTTTTATGAAAGGAAAATGCCTGCTATAGGTTTTATTTTCAAATGAAAATGAAGAAACGAAAAAATATGTATTTTTGCACCTTTGATTATTGTGGAATAATTTTTTTTGAAAAATAAAAAAGAATAGATTGACAGTAAATTTAGTTATTCATAAAATTCAGTCATTATGAGAAAAGCTTACAATTTCAAAAGGCTGACCGAAATGGTCAAGCATTTTGCCGTTCTAATGCTGATTACAGTGATGGCGGCAGGCAACCTTTTTGCCGATGAGGTGACGTTTGTCTTCTCAGAAGCGGGAGTTGCCAACGGACAGCTTCTCCCTGACGGTACTCTCAATGGGATAATATCGTACAGCGGCGAGAAGCAAAGCAGTAGCAACGATGGTCCGAAATACTACACATCTGGTTCCGCGTTGCGTTTTTATGCCGGTGCGAACAGCACTTTGGGCAACGCCTTGGTTCTGACCCCTGCGTTTGGATACCAAATCACGGGCCTGACCATCAACGCCCTCAACACCTACACCCCGGAAGTCGGGTATGTTGTTGACGGCGGAGAATCCCTGCTGGTCAACGCTGGCGAGGATAATGTCTACACTATCACCGGCATCGAGGCGGCCAGCAGTCTGAAGTTCTACAATGCAGGAACAGCGCAGTTGCGTGCTACCTCTATTACAATCACTTACACCACAATGGATGTTCCCGCTGTGGCTGCTCCGGCCTTCAGCCATCCGTCAGGTGTGTATACCACTCCTTTCTCTGTTTCTCTGACTTGCGCCACTCCGGGTGCGAATATCCTTTACAAATTCAACGATTCAGAGTTTTATGTGCCTTTCGAATCCCCTGTTTTGGTTAATACCACCACTACTATCCACGCATTTGCCGTGCTGGGTGAAGATACCAGTGCAATGGCTCATGTCACGTATGAATTCCCTCAAATCGTCTCTCTTGCTACGTTCACACAAGGTGTTCCGGGTACTTTATACGCCCTCAACCCTATTTCTGCCAAAATGGAATTTGTTTTCCGTGACGGCCGGAATGTCTATTTCATGAATAAAAACACCGAGAAACCGAGAGGCCTGTTGGTGTATGACAACAATCCCGCAGTGGTCACCACCCAATACGAAGAAGGTGAGATGGTGGACATGTTGTTGGGAACATTGTCTATTTACAATGGTCTTCCTGAAATGATTCCGACGGCTGACCCAGGGAAGTCAGCTCTTTCAGCTCCTCATGCGGTCGTTCCAGAAGAAGCGACGGTTGCGCAGATCTTGGCCAATCCTGAACAGTATCTCTCTTCGTTGGTTATTCTCAGAAACGGCCAGTTCGAAGCAGGTACCTTCACCACCAGTTCCAAGAGCGGTGTGCAGTTCATTCAAGGTACGGATACAATATTAATATATAATAACTTCAAAACGGTCTCCGCTGTTTTCGAGGGAGGCGAGAAAGCATCTGTGGTCGGTTTGGTGGGCCTCTATAACGGAGTTCCGCAAATCTATCCGCGCGGCAACAACGACCTGATCCGTCCTCAAGTTCCCTTCACCTGCAATTTCGAGGGAAGCGACAGCTACTATTGGACTCTAGCAAATTCCGATTCCAAACCCAACAACTGGTATATCGGCAACGCAAACAATATGTTTGACAACAACAAGCTGTACATCGACGCCAACGGTGGATTGTCTAACGTTTATCAATACAACAACTCTTCAGTCGCCCATGCATACATTGACATCACGCTTCCCGAATCGGATGTCCTTTTGCAATTTGACTGCAAAACCGTGGGTAACGCAGAAGACTACCTCCAGGTTTCCATCATGGATGAGAATCCTGTGAACGGCATACTTCCGAGCAGCTATTTGGCGCGTTTTTACAACGTGAACGAGACTACCCGTGAAACCATTCTGATTCCCGCCTCTTACGCTGGAAACAGGAAAATTGTCTTCACATGGCGTAATGATAACGCAATCGGTAACCAGACTCCTGCTGTCATCGACAATATCACCCTGGAGACCACTTGCACGATGGTGTCAAACATCACAGCGACGGTTGAAAACCACACAGCGGTGATCACGTGGGATTATCCGGAAGGACAGAACGCTTGGACATTGCAGTACAAGGCTGCCGACGCCGATGCTTGGCAAAGTGTAAACACCACCACGCCCAGTGTCACGTTGAACAACCTCTCTACGGAAACAACGTACGATGTGCGTGTCAGATCTAATTGCGAGGCGGCTGCCAGTGGATGGAAGAATGCCCAGTTCACCGTTCCGTGTATTAACTTGGTGCTCACCCCCGTTGATTTTACCATAGGAACAGGTACTTCCTCCTCCTATATTGCGCCTATGAACGCCTATTATGGCAATTCGTGGACACAGATGATTTATCCTGCTTCCAATTTTGCTTCGAGCGGATATATCAATGCGTTGTCTTGGGAGGTTTCCTCTGCCAATGCCCACGATTATAATTCGTTGAAGATTTATCTCGGAACAACGACAATGAATGCACATTCTTCTTCCTATGACTGGGTGCCAATGGAAGATTTGACTCTTGTTTATGAGAGCAATAACGGCACTGTCGGTAGTTCTGCTGGCTGGGAGACATATTTGTTGAACAACTCTTATTATTATAACAATGAAGAGAATCTTGTTGTCGTGGTGTCCCGCGCTGCCAACGGTTGGAAGAGCCTCAATTATTACTATACGAATGTAAGCGGTTCCTGCTTGTATAGACGTGCTGACGGCAACGCTTCTTACGCTGAGCATCCGGGAACAGCTTCTGGAACCGTAACATATTACTTGCCTAACATGGCTGTTAATTATGTGGCTAATGTGTGTGGCGATGAACATTGCGCCGCACCTACCGAGGTGAATGTTTTCCACATCACCACCAACAGCGCCACCATCTCCTGGGATGCGAATGGCGCCAACAGCTGGAAGCTGATGTTCAAAGAGGAAGATAGTGAAAACTGGACTGCTCTCACGATTTCCCAAAACCATTTCGAATTGACAGATTTGGAGCAGAACACGAACTATGTGGTGCGTGTCATGGCCGACTGCGGTGTCAATGGTTTGAGTGATGAGGTTGCTGTGGCGTTCACCACGGTGGCTGCTTGTCCTGCATCAACAGACTTGTCCGTAGAACACCATCTTAACAATACGGTTGTCTCTTGGATGCCTGTGCCTGGTGTGAATACATATGATTTGCAGTATGCCCCCGTAGGTGCGACCTTGTGGGTTTCTAATCTTGTAAACAACGCCTCTTCCTTTGTGTTGGGTGGCCTGACGGAAGGTGAGACGTACAAAGTACGGGTGAGATCTGTATGCGATGCTGAAGAAGGAGTGTACAGCGAATGGACAGAATTAACTTTCACAAGACCCGCATATTGTAACACTCCCGAAAATCTGACAATCAGTAATATTACCAATAACAGCGCGAAAGTCACTTGGGACACCTTGGAGGCTACTTCTTGGACGGTCCAATATGGTGAGGCTGGATTCACAGTGGGCGCAGGCATCCAAGTGACGGTGGCCTCACCCAGCGTTGTGCTCACTGGCTTGAATAGCCAGACCGCTTACGAAGTGTATGTGAAAGCCAATTGTGGTGTGTTCCCGAGTGCTTGGTCTAATGTTGCCTCTTTCATGACAGGTTGTGATGGTATCACCATTACGGAAGCCAATCCGTGGGTGGATGATTTCGAAGGATATCCTGGCAGTGGCACGATCGGTATTGGTGAATGTTGGGCTCGTCCTGTGACGGCCAGTGCCAGTAACGGAACGTTCCCGTCTGTATATGCCGGCTATTCCGGATCCGCCTATTCCGGTGCCAACACGGTTGAGTTCAAAGGTGCCAGCAACATGTTGGTGTTGCCTGCCTTCACGAACGCTATGAATACCCTGGAGATGACCTTCTGGGCCAACACCACCGCTTACAATGCCTCTACGGCAGGCACGATGGAGTTGGGTGTGATCACCGATCTGGAAGATCCTACCACGTTCACGGTGGTGGAGGAAATCCCGGCCACCGCTTTCAACCGCACAGGTCAGGATGCTCCTCACGCTAATTTTGTCGGACCTATCTCATTTGCCGGTGTTGTTCCTCAAGAAGGTCAGAGAATCGCTTTCCGCTATTCCAATCCTTCCAATACCTATCAATCTTGGAACTTGGATGACTTTGTGGTCTCTATCATTCAAGAATGTCAGGTTCCGACAAATGTCACCATTACCAATATCACCACGAACAGCGCAAATGTGGCATGGACAGCCGGTGGCGAGGAGACAACATGGCAGATTCAATGTGGTCCTGCCGGTTTCGTGCCTGGCTTAGTGCCTGCTTTGACGTTAGATTCCAATCATTATGCTTTGACAGAACTCGCTGAGAACACTTCTTACGATATTTATGTCAAGGCTGTTTGCGACGAGAATACGCAAAGTGTTTGGGTCGGGCCTTACACCTTCACTACCAACGAGACGCCCGCTCCCGAACTGCCTTGTGACAACAGCTGCGAGTACACTGTTGTGTTGACTGACACATACGGCAACGGATGGACGGATGTGAACTGGGCGACGGATGAAGAGATGGTTGGTGCGCTTGTCATCGCTCAAAACGATCAGGTGTATTACACGCTTTCTATGACCGAAGAAGACGGCGAGACAGTCTCTCATCAGGTTGCATTGTGCGACTCCCTCCCGACCATGTTGACCCTTATCCCTTGCTATTGGGCTGAAGAAATGGGCGTGGCTGTCTATAACCCTGCCGGCGAATTGGTATGGCAGTTTGAGCCGAACACCTTTGAGGGATTCGGCGACGATGATCCTGTGGTGTTCAATTTCACCGCTGCTTGCCCGGTGTTGATTCCTTGTTACCAACCTAACAATTTGGTTGTGTCTCAGCTTACGGACACAACTGCTCAGTTGACTTGGGAAGGAGATACGACCACTGCCTACAAAGTGTATTATGGTCCTATGACAGAAACCACCCCGACAGTCATCACGGTCACAGGTACGGAAATCACGCTGACGGGTCTTACTCCCAATGTGACCTATCAGGCATACGTGCAAGCACTTTGTGACAACATCGGCATTTATTCTAATGTTGTGACCTTCTTCCCGACACAATATTCTATCAATTGTGCTGAACTTACTGTTGGAGAGGAAGATCGTTCTGAATATTATATGCCTTTGAATAACTATTACAAAAATTCTTATTCACAGCAGATCTTCACTTCATCAGAAATAGGAATGAATGGCTTTATTGATAAGATTTCTTTCCACTATGCGCACACTTCTGCCATGACTAAGAAAAACAATGTGAAGATTTATCTGGGTCATACCGGTAAGGAGACTTTTGCTAATTCTAGCGATTGGATAACGACAGGTTTGGTCCAAGTGTATGAAGGAAGTCTGAATTGTACAGAAGGTTGGAATGAGTTTGTCCTTGATCAGGCGTTTGCCTATAACGGTGTTGACAACCTGGTGGTTGTGGTGGAGGATAATTCCAATGGTTATGACGGTTCCTCATATAAGTTCTATCAAACAAATGTGGAAGGCAACAAGGCTATTTCTTGGCAGAACGATTATAGCACATGGAGTGCATCCAACTCGGGAACTCTTAGAACTTATCGTTCCGATATCCGTTTCAATATCTGCTCTTCTTCAACCGATATTGCCGTCGTTTCAATGGCCAAGATTCCGAATTCTTGCGATTTGAGCAACGTTCCGGTAAGCGTTGGTCTGTTTAACTTTGGTGATGACTTAGAAAGTGGCACGCCGATTGAAATGTACTATAGTGTTAACGGTGCTGCTCCTGTTCATGAGACATTCGTGTTAGCCGATGCTTTAATCAGCAATTGGAACTACAGTTATGTGTTCAATACCTATGCAAACTTGACGGAGCCTTCCAATGTGATAACGGTTTGGGCGGAGATTATAGGAGATGGTAATAGTCAGAATAACAAAATCTCTTCTGACACAATCCGTATTGTTGAACCCGCCACCATTCCGTTCCTTGAAACCTTCAACGACGGAGAAATTCATGATGGTTGGAATACCTATAGACTCACCGATGCAGGCTTGATGTTGAATGTTAATCATCCGGGAATCACAATTTCCGAGGGCATGTATTATAATGAATCCTTGCCTATACTGAATTTCTACACTCTGTCTCCTTGTATGTACATCCCTGCCGGACGTTATGATGTCGCTTACTCTTATAAAGCTATGGATATGTCCATTCCTGAGGCGTTTGAAGTCTATATGTGTGCTCAAACGGATAATGGTTTGACATTGGTTCAGCAGGTCTCTTCCGAAGCGTTCTCTAACACCGAAATGGCTCGTTCTCATAACTTTATCACAGTGGCGGAAAGCGGAGTTTATTATTTCGCCATCCATTCTGTCAGCCCGACTCAACATATCGGTTTCAATGTTGACAATTTCGCTGTGAAAGAGGCTATCAATTTCACTGCATACTATGCTGAGCATGGTACCGGTACACCGGAAGGCCAGGTTGAGGTTGCCAAGGACGAGCTTTACACGCTCACCATTGTTCCGGATCCCGGATATCACGTCGAGGCCATCTACAAAAATATGCAGCTTGTCTCTGGCGAGAATGCGGATAATGCTATGATTCAATACTACACTTTCGTTCCTCAAAATGGCGACAACATCTATGTGACCTTCACCACCAGCAGTTTCGAGGTGAATGCCACGGTTGACAACCTCGATTATACGGAATATAACAACAATGCCATTGGTGCTGTTTACACTCCGAATCATCAGACCGTTGCTTACGGCGGTTCACATACCGGTTTGATTACGGTGGCGGAACACTATCACATCGGTTCTGTGACAGTTAACGGTTTGGATGTTACCAGCACGCTGGTTCCCGTCAACGAGACCCAATATGCGTTGACCATAAACAATATTGTGGAGAACAAGAACATCCATGTTGTGGCTGCTTTGGACAGCACAGTCATTGTTTACACAGTGTTGGGCGGACAGGGCGTCATCAACGGTGAGTTTGAGGTGGATGCCACCACTCCGCTTCCTGCTGTTTATACGGTCACACTGCCTGGTTATTCCGATTTGCTGAGTACTATCTATCCTGCTCCTGGTTATTCCGTGTCAAGTATTATCGTGGACGGTGTTGAGCACAATGTCATTGACATGTACTCTTTCGAACACCTGTTCGGTTATCATACGGTTGAGGTGATCTTCTCTACAAATCACTACACCATCACGACGACCAGCTTCGGCAATGGTACAGTTTCTGACGGTGTTGAATTCGAGTATGATCCTGATTTCACGTATGTCTTCTCCGCCACTCCGGATCCCGGCTATCGCATTGGCAATATCTTGCGCAACAATGTTGAGTTGACAATTCCCAATCCGTCTGAGGGTTACACGGAGACTTTGGAAAATATCACCTCCGACATTCACTATGAGGTGATCTTCATCCAAGACAAGTATGCTGTTTCCGCCACTTCCGGCGCACACGGCACTGTCTCCCCGGCTGGTGTCAGCTATTATTTCCACAACCAGGATGTTGTTTATGATATTACAGCTGAACCGGGATACTATATCTCTTCTTTGACGGTTGATGGTGAAACCACAACATACACTCAAGAAAGTGCGGTCACCTCGACCACGTATTTGTTCGAGCAGATTCATGCTGACCATACCATCAGTGCTACTTTCGGCCAGTATATGTTTAATGTGACGGTGAATGCCGGTGCAAACGGCTCCATCATTCTTGTCAATCCTGCCTCTGCGCCTTTCGCTTATGGCAGCACGCCTACGTATGCGATCATCCCGAATGAAGGATATGCAATCGTGGATGTCACGGTTGACAATGTCTCTGTTGGTGCAGTCACGTCATACACCTTCACCGCATTGACGGCTAATCACACCATCGCCGCCACCTTCACCGAAAATCTGCTCACCATTACAGCAGATGCCGGCAATGGTGGTACGATTTCGGATGCTGGTGTCAACACGGTGTCATACAACGGTACAAAGACCTTCACCATTACGCCTAATGCTGGATATCATGTGGAAGATGTGTACGTGGACGGCGCTTCTGTGGGTCCTGTGACCTCTTACACCTTTAACAATGTTGTCGCCAATCATGCTATCTATGCTGCATTTGCCGCCAATGAGTACACGATCACTGTGACTCAACCTGCAAATGGTGTCATTACACCTGGAACCACCACCGTTCTGAACGGTGCAACTCCAGCCTTCATGATCACGCCTACTCTCGGATATTCCGTTTCTGCGATTACGGTGAACGGTGTAAATGTCATCTCCAATGCAACGAATGTGAATGATGTTTATACGTATGTGTTCCCGCCAGTTTCCGCCAACCAGACTATTACGGCAACTATGACGGCCAAGACCTTTACGATTACCGCCACTGCTGGTGCCAATGGTAGTATTACCCCGAACGGTTCCGTTACGGTGTACTACGGAAACACTCAGGAATACAATATCAATCCTGCCAATGGATATGTTGTGGACAATGTGGTGGTGGATGGTATAAATATGGGTGCGATGAACAGCTACATCTTCACGAATGTGGTTGCTAACCATAGCATCAATGTGACGTTCAAGCCGGCTGAATGCGAGATTCCTACCTTCTTGTACACCACTCACATCGACAGCACTTCTGCTGAACTGCACTGGTCACATCCGACGGCCACCTCCTTCGATATCCAGTACAAGACCCCGACGGGCACTATAACCTCCGTTCCTTCAATTGCCGGTACCAGCTACCTGTTGACTGATCTGACCCCGGGTACAACCTATCTGTGGCAGGTTCGCGCCAATTGCTCTGCCAGCAACCACAGTGAATGGTCCAACTTGGTTACCTTCACTACCGACAATACCACAATAGATGAAACGGGTATTGAAGACCACGTGAAGAATCAGGTCAAGGTTTATGCGGAACGTCAGAATGTCCATATCGTCAATGTCACAGACGTGAATATCGACAATGTGCGCATCTTTGACGCATACGGCAAGCTGCTTTACAGTGGTTCCGTTTACAGCAACCATGAGGTGATTAACCTTAACGTTGCCGCTGGTACTTACATCGTGAATGTGACTACTGACGAAGGTGTTGCCAATTACAAGGTTGTCTTGATGAAATAATCCGTTAAGATGATATAGCCAAGGGGATTCCATTCGGAATCCCCTTTTTTGTTGGTGCCTCTCTCCTGAAGAAAGGAAAAAGAAAACAAGCGACCATCTTTTGAGGGATGGTCGCTTGTCGTATGTATGGGAAAAAACAAAATGTTAAAAAAGTCTCAAATCATTAGCCAATAGCTAGAAATAAAGGTCACGCTCGCCGGCTTTGATGCGCTCAATGCGCTTCAGAAGTTCGTCGTGGAACTTCTCATCCACGTTGACGAGATTGTTCTCGATCACTTTCCAGCCCTTGGCGGCCACCTCAGGGGTGGCGTAATCCACGAGGTACTCGCTCAGCGTGAGGATGGCGTTGGGCGTGCAGTAGCGTTTGATGAAGCCGGGCACGCTGAACTCCATGAAGTGTTCGCCGGTGCGCCCTAAGCGGTAACAAGCCGTGCAGAAGCTCGGGATGAAGTTGTTGTCCAACAGCTCGTCGATGATTTCGCCCAATGAGCGGTCATCACCGATCTTGAACTGCTCGCGGTGCAGGTTCTGGTCCTCCTGCTTGTCGCTGTTTTTCTCGGTCTCCTCGTGGTGGTATTTGTAGTCGCCAATCTGCAGGTTGGTGCCGCCATCGATCTGCGAGATGCCGTACTGGATGGCCTTGGCGCGGAATTCGGAGGTCTCACGGGCCGTCAGGATCATGCCGGTGTATGGCACGGCCAGACGGAAGATGGCGATGATTTTCTCGAAGGTGTCGTCATCCACAAAGTACTTGGTATCAATGTTTAAGCCCGAAGCGTCCTTGATGCGCGGGAACGAGATGGTGTGCGGTCCCACGTTGAAGCAGGCCTCCAAGTGGTTGGTGTGGCGGATCATGGCCAGCACCTCGAAACGCCAGTCATAAAGGCCGAACAGGATGCCGAGACCGTTGTCGTCAATGCCGGCCTGCTGGGCGCGGTCCATGGAGGTAAGGCGCCACTCATAGTTGCCTTTGATGGTATTGGCGGGGTGGTACCAAGAATAAGCTTCTGGATGATAAGTCTCTTGGAAGATTTGGTAAGTGCCTATGCCAGCTTCTTTTACGATACGGAAACCCTCCACGTCCAACGGCGCGGCGTTGATGTTCACGCGACGGATGGAGCCGTTGCCTTTGTGCACGGAATAAGCCAGTTTGGTGGTGTGCGCGATGAACTCGGGAGAGTATTTCGGCGACTCGCCATAGACGAGGATAAGTCGTTTTTGACCATCTTCTTCCAACGCTTCGATGTTGTGTACGAACTCTTCGTCAGTCAATGTGGTGCGTACCTGCTCGTGGTTGGAGGAGCGGAAACCGCAGTATTTGCAGTTGTTCACGCAGTAGTTGCCCACATAGAGCGGCGCGAACAACACGATACGGTTGCCGTAGACGTTGCGTTTCAGTGTGCGGGCGCCTTCCTTGATCTCCTCCACCAGCTCGGGGTCGGTGGTGTTGATGAGGACGGCCGTTTCCTCCATCGTCAAACGATTCTTGTTCAACGACTTGGCGATAATCTCGCGCACCCGCTCGGGGGTGCTTTCAGTCTTGTTGATAAAATCCCAGATCTCTTCCGGGTCGATAAACGGTTTCCCAATCTCATCGGGAATCCTGCATTTTTCGGGGTTGAATTTCATATTTATAAGGGTTATTGGTTATCGGTTATTGGTTATTGAATGGTTAGAGTTTAGTGGTTTAGAGTTTAGTGGTTTAGAGTTTAGTGGTTTAGAGTTTAGTGGTTTAGTGGTTTAGCGGTTTAGTAGTTAGTAGTTTATGGGGAGTAATATCCCCCTTTAGGGGGGCAGGGGGGTATTATGTTTTCGTAACGACTGCTTTTGAGGTGACATCTGTAATCTTTCCCAGCTGTCCGGAAAGCGAATTGATCTCGTTGACTTCGCCTTCGACGATGAGGGATATGACGGCCACGGGGCGGTCGTGGAAAGGCAGTCCTTGCCGCGCCAACACAATATTCGAATGCGCGGAGATGACTTCGTTCACCTGCACCGCCGCCGCTCTATTTGACAATAATACCGTAATGGTGCCTATTCGCTTTTCCATCAGAACTTCTTTAGGATCAGGTTATTACACTTCAAGATGTCACGCGGGTATTGCGTACCCGAATGAGCGTGCAAAAGTATCATTTTTTTGCGTACTTTTGCAACTTCAAAAAAAATGACTGTTTTAGCAAGAAAAAGGGACATGCATAGGCTTTCAAAATATTACATTGTACTGGTATGGATGTGTTTAAGTATGTCTCTTTCAGCGCAGAAACGGCAAACATACCGGCAGAAATATGAAGACGCTGAGGTTTTGGTGAATAATTCCCTGTATGACGTCGCCAGGGCGTATTATGTGGAAGCTTACGTGGAGGCACGTGCCACCCGTCAGCACAAAAATATCCAAAACCAAATCAAACAGAAAATTGCCCTTATGGACTGCTATGCCATGTATTTCCACTTGCTGGATCAGGCTCGTCAGTTGGAGCAGATGCAGGATATTGAAAGTGCCGACAAATACTATGCTGACGCACTCGCATATGCGGAGTATGAGCATTTGAGCATTCCGGGCATTGATACGCTGAAGGTCCGTTCGAAGGTCATGTCGCAGACCGCTGTCCTTTGCCAGATGCTCGCCCGGATTGATTCCCTGAACCAAAATGGTGACTATGTTTCCGCTCGCGAACTGTTCTGGCAAATGAAAAAAGAAACGGAAAAACTGTCGAACAGCTGGGGAAAACACGGATTTCCTGAAAATTTCGTCCAAAAAATGGATTCCATCGCCCATTTTCTGGACCATGACCGCAACACTATCCTCAGCTATCGAGAAACTTTCCCTGACGAATTCAAGTTGATGGACAATTTCCTTTATCAGTTGCTGAATCGGAAAGCGCACCAAAACATTGACCCCATAGAATCGGATATCACCTTTGTTTTCACGTTGGACACGAATGGGGTTTTGGAGCAGTCTATTGCGGGTGGCGTTGACGGTGACTTCAATGATGCGATACTCAAGGAGTTGCGATATGATTTGCACATGCGACAACCCTATCGATATGGTTTTTCCATGCCGGTACGCGAAGAGGTGAAGTACCATATCTCATCCACACCAACAGATATTTGGGTTCAAAAGACAAAAACGGAGATTAAAATCAAAGATTCCAAACCAAAACCCAATAATTTTAAAGAAATTTGCGGCATGTTGTCCAAAGCTCCTGTTGGAAAGTATTGTTTCCAAATCCGTCGAAATGACATTGAAGGTCAGACCCATACTTCCTTGCGAATCATTCGTGCCAAAGGCGGCAAGGCGAACAAATGGCTGAAAACGCTGTAGAGACGCGCCATGGCACGTCTCTACATTTGGGATGCTATGTTCATTCATTCGTGTTTGGCTGTTTTTGAAAAATGTGTACCTTTGCGCTCTTATTTGAAGAACGAAGAACATGTCGATAATTGTCAACAACGTCACCAAGGTTTTTGGGGAGCAACATGCTCTCAACAAAGTCAGTTTTGAAGCCAAAAAAGGCGAGATAGTGGGTTTTTTGGGCCCAAATGGTGCTGGAAAGACCACGATGATGAAGATCATCACCGGCCTGATTCCGCCCACGGAAGGCGATGTATCTGTCTGTGGTTTCGACATTTGGAAAGATTCCATGAAACTGCGGCAAATTATCGGCTACCTTTCGGAGGCGAATCCGCTCTACTACGACATGTATGTGCGTGAGTTTCTGGAATTTGTGGCTGGCGTTTTCCATCTGAAGGACAAGAAGAAAAGTGTCGATGAGGTTATTGAACGCACAGGTCTTACCCCCGAACAGCATAAGAAAATCGGAGCCTTGTCACGCGGTTACAAGCAGCGTGTCGGCATCGCCCAGGCCCTTATCCACAACCCCGAAGTGCTGATCTTGGACGAACCTACCACCGGTCTTGACCCGAACCAACTTATTGAGATCCGCGAACTTATCCGTTCCTTTGGTAAAAACCGTACCGTATTGCTTTCCACCCACATCATGCAAGAGGTGCAAGCGATGTGCGACCACGTCATCATCATCAATAAAGGCGAACTCGTGGCCGACACCCTTACCAAAGACCTCCATCTCCTGGCTGAAAAGGTCGGATTGAAAACGGCAGAGGATCTTGACGCACTGGGTATGGAGCAGCTCTTCCACCGGTTGACGATGAATGATACGATGACGCGATGATAAGATGATAAGATGATGCGATGATAAGATGAAAGACGTAGAAACATACGAAGCACCATATATAAAAACAGACAAGAGACAAACGAAGAACGGAAAAACGAATATATACAAATAAAGCGAAAAACCCCAAGTCCAAAAAGGGCTGAAAGCCCTACCCCCTTATTTACCCAGGGTGAACGCAGTGAACCCTGGGAACAAAGGTGAACGAAGTGAACCTTAGGGAGAAATAGGGATAAACGAAAAACGATGAATCAACGAATTACAACCCCATATATCAAAAAAAACGGTCAATTAGAGGAAGTTTCGTTCAAGGAAGCATTCCAATATATAGGCCAAAAGCTGCAAAGTCCGGAAGCCAACAGCACGTTGGTGATGAGTTCCGGCAGCTACTCCAACGAAACACTCTACCTGCTCCAACGTTTGGCTCGTACGGCATTGAACACCAATGCGTTGGAGTCTTTTGACTACTATCGGCGCGGCACGGATTTTTTCGCCGACAAGAATGACATTCTGCCGTTCGCCGAGATGTTCTCCTCCGATAAATTCTATTGCGTTTTACCCGATGTAGAGACGTGCCATGGCGCGTCTCTACAGACCCCTGAAACGTTAAAGGCCGTTTTCGAGGTTCTGAAACATTGTCCAGACACTCCTCGCTATTGGTTTAATTCGCCTGACACTCTGAATATTACGGATTATTACGCTTTCTTCCGCAGTGTTAATTTCTATCTGATTCACCATCATCTGGAGAAAGGCATTTATGTGGATGTGCTGGGGAAGAATTATGGTGCCTATAAGCAGTCGCTGATGGCGGATGATTATGAGGGATTGTTGCATAAGAATAACCTCCAAGATGCTGATATACAATTGTTTGTTGAGGATTTAATCACGATTCAAGCTCCTGCGTTTATCGTCTGGGAGCAGTGGTTGACGGAGCCAGCCTACCACGAATTGGAGAATATGTGCATGTTGCTGGATGTGCAGTCGAAGCCGGCATCGGGTTTCTTAACGATTAAAAGCGAGCTAAACAGCCAGGGCCTTTTTGACATGGGAATGTTTCCGCATATTGCCCCTGGCGGACACAAAATGACGGCGCAGCGGCAGGATAAGATGGCGTCGTTGTGGCAAACTTCCGTTTGCACGGCGCCCGTGGATGTGGCCGCCACCATCGATGGCTCTGGTTTCCGGAATGTGCTGATTTGGAACGCACTCAATGCGAATGTTTCGCAAGATGTTGTCAATCAGATTGGTAATGCGGGTTTTGCCATATTGCAGACCGCTTATTTGCCCGAAAATGCGAATATGTACGATGTGATTCTGCCCGCAAATCTGCCTGAAGAGATTTCGGGCACTTATACGGACACAGCGAAGGTTCCGCACAATTTTATCACAGAATCTGATAATATTTTGGAATACAATAATTTACAACAGATTGTAAAAATTGCCGAACTGTTGGGACACCCATTCCCCTCCAACAAAGACGACATTTTTTTAGAATACATCTCTTTCATGGAAGCGGGTTGTCACAGCAGCGAACGCCATTTCTTCAAATAATTGAAATTTTGGCAAATTTTTTGCTATACGATTCAGGCGGTTCGAATAAAACGTTCGGCACCGCAGTTTATTTGTGCTTGTAAGTAATTGAAAATTAAACATATTATGGAAGAAAATCAAGAGAATAAGGATCAAGAACAAAATGTTCAGGAACCTGAAATAAAAGAAGAAGTTCAGGAAAATACTGACAATTTGACGGATAAAGAGGCAGATACTGACAAAAATAAAAAAAGTTTTTTCACCAAAAAGAAAGACAAAGAAAAACAGAAAATTCAGGATTTGGAGAAGGAGATTGAGCAACTGAAAACCGAGAAAGCTGAACTCAACGACCGTTTCCTGCGTCTTTTCTCTGAATTCGACAACTATAAGAAGCGTGTCAGCAAGGAAAAGTTGGATTTGATTGCCACGGCTTCTGAAAAGGTGCTGGTGAGCCTGCTACCCGTCGTTGATGATTTCGAGAGAGCCATTGCCGCCAATGAAAAAGCAGACAATATAGATTCCATCAAAGAAGGTTTTAATTTGATTTACAATAAGTTGCTTCAAATGATGAAGCGTTTTGATGTGGAAGAGATCCAAGCCAAAGGTGAGGATTTTAACACGGATTTCCACGAAGCAGTCACCCATTTCCCGGCGCAAAAAGAAGAGGATAAAGGCAAGGTTATTGATGTGACGGAAAAGGGCTACAAGCTGAAAGATAAAGTTATCCGCTACGCGAAAGTGGTTGTGGGTCAGTAAGAAAGGAGATTCTGAATGGAAAAGAGAGATTACTATGAGGTGCTGGGCGTTTCGAAAGATGCTTCAGCAGATGAGATAAAAAAAGCCTACCGCAAGAAGGCGATGCAGTACCACCCTGACCGCAATCCCGGCGATAAGGAAGCCGAGGAGAAGTTCAAGGAGGCGGCAGAGGCGTATGATGTGTTGAGCAATCCCGACAAGAAGGCGCGTTACGACCAATTCGGTCACGCCGGTATGGGTAATCAGGCCAGCGACTTCTCCGGCATGAACTTCAACGACATTTTCAGCCATTTTGCCGATATTTTCGGCGGGGGATTCGGTGGCGGATTTAGCGGCTTCAGTGGTTTTGGCGGCTTCGGCGGTTGTGGCCAGCAACGTCGCGTGCGCAAAGGCGGTGACATCCGCATCAAGGTGAAGCTGAATTTGGAGGAGGTGGCCGCACCCATCGAGAAGAAGGTCAAAATCAACAAACAGGTAGTGTGTCCGCATTGTAACGGTACGGGCGCGAAAGATCCGAACAGCGTCACAACTTGTCCCGACTGTCACGGCAGCGGCCAGGTGGTGCGCCAGCAACGCAGTATGTTCGGTATCATCCAGCAGGCATCTGTATGTCCGAAATGCGGCGGCACGGGCGAGGTTATCAAAGATCCGTGTCCGCACTGCCATGGCAATGGCACGGTGTCGGGTGAGGAAATCATCACCATCAACATTCCTGCTGGTGTGGATAATGGGATGCAGATGACGGTTCCGCAGAAGGGACATGCCGCGCAGCGCGGCGGTGTCAACGGCGACCTGCTCGTCGTTTTCGAGGTGGCCGACCACGATGTCTTCGAACGTGACGGTAACAATCTGTACCTTAATTATTATATTAGTGTCCCGCAAGCCGCGCTCGGTGCTTCGGTGGAGATTCCTACACTTACCGGCAAAGCGAAAATCAAGATTGCCCCGGGCACGCAGAGCGGTCAAATCCTGCGTCTGCAGGGGAAAGGATTACCACAGGTCAATTCGCGAATCGTCGGTGACCTCATCGTCAACGTTAACGTGTGGACCCCGAAATCCCTCACTCGGGAAGAAAAAGCGATGCTGGAACAGCTAAGCACACACGAGAATTTCGTGCCGAAACCCGGCAAGAACGATAAGAGCGTGTTCAACCGAGTACGGCAATTCTTCCAGTAGAGACGTTTCAGGAAACGTCTCTACAGACCCGCCACCAGACAGCCGTATAATCCAGCTGTTTCGGTGCGCAATCTTCTATCGCCGAGTTTCACCTCTGTGTAGCCGGATTCGCGCGCAAGGGCAATTTCCTCTTCGCTGAAGTCTCCTTCGGGACCGATTAACAATATCATTTCGGAAAATTGTCGCGGCATGTCCACTAACTGTCGCTGGTTGTTTTCGTCGCACCATGCGATAAACTTATCTGCTTGTGTATTTGCGTTTTGGTGGATAAAGTCCGTGAATTTCGTCATCTTGAGCGGCGGCAGCCACGTGGTTTGCGACTGTTTCAGCGCGGCAATGGCCAACCGTTGCAGACGTTCGAGGTTGAGGTGTGTGCGCTCGGAGTGGTCGCACTGCAGGAAGGTGAGCGAGCAGATGCCGATCTCGATGGCTTTCTCCAACAGCCACTCCATGCGGTCGGCGTTCTTGGTGGGCGCCACGGCGAGATGCAATCCATTGTGGGTAAGGAGGTTGTCGGTAATATGCTGACGAATCTCCAGCAGACACTTTTTGGGGTGCGCCTCGGCGATGACAGCTTCTGCCAGATGGCCGTAGCCGTCGGTGACGCGCACCTCATCGCCCTCGCGGTGGCGCATCACGCGCACGCAATGTTCTGATTCTTCGTTGCTTAAGGTGACGAAGGGTTGGGATATATCGGGGGAGTAGAAGTAATGCATAGGTGATTTCTTTATTGTGCAACGGACGTATGCGATACGTCCCTACGATTCTTTTTCGGACAGTTCCATCCACCGCTCGGTCTTTTCGTCTAACAGCTGGTTGAGTTCATTGTAACGCTTACCCCACTCGGCAAAGTCTTCGGGCGTGCCTTTGCCCATCGCCATTTTCTCTTCAAGGATCTTCTTCTCGATTTCCATGTTGGCGATGTCGGTCTCCAAGGATTCCAATTCGCGTTTTTCCTTGTAAGTCAGCTTGTTGGGTTGTGGTGTGCGTTGGGGTTTCACCGGCTCGGGACGAGCGGCCTTCTCGATCCGCTTTTGGATGCGCCGTTCCTTCTCACGCTGCTGCCGGTAATCCTCGTAGTTGCCCCAGCAGTCGCGGATGATGCCGTCGCCCTCGAACACGAAGAGGTGATCGACTAACTTGTTCATCAGCCAGCGGTCGTGGGAGACGATGAGCAGACAGCCCTCGAAGTTGCCGAGGAAGTCCTCCAACAGGTTCAGCGTGTCGATGTCGAAGTCGTTGGTGGGCTCGTCGAGGATGAGGAAGTTGGGGTTTTTGAGCAGCGTGATGAGTAGGTGGAGCTTCCGTTTCTCGCCGCCACTGAGGTCGTCGTAGTAGGTGTATTGTAAGCTGTATGGAAACCCGAAGTGGTTTAGGAAATTGCTGGCACTCATGTAGTTGCCGTTTTCCATTCTGATGACTTCGGCGTGCTCCTTCACCAACTCCAGCACGATTTTGTTGCCGGCGTATTCCATCCCGTTTTGCGAGAAGTAGCCGAATTTGATGGTCTGTCCGGGGGTGATTTTGCCGCCGTCGGGAATCACCTCGCCCATGATCATCTTCAGGAAGGTGCTCTTGCCGGAGCCGTTCTTGCCCACAATACCGCATTTTTCCCCTTTCTTGAAGATGTAGGAGAAATCCTTGACGATGGTCTGGTCGGGATAAGCGAAATCCAGATGGCTGATTTCCAATATTTTGTGGCCGATTCGTTCCGCCTGCACTTTGAAGCCCTCGGGAGCGGCCTCGTTGCGCACGCTCACTTGCTCCTGCAGTTTCTCGAAGTTGTTGATGCGGGCACGGGCTTTGGAGGTGCGGGCCTGCGGGGATGTATGCACCCACGCGAGCTCTTTACGGTAGAGTTGCCGCAACTTTTCCTGTTCGGCGGCGGCGTTGGCCAACCGCTCGGCCTTCTTCTCCAAGAAATAGTCGTATTTACCCCGGTAATGGTACAAGTTGCCGTTGGAAAGTTCGAAAATGTCGTTGCAGACGCGGTCGAGGAAGGAACGGTCGTGGGTGACCATCAGCAGGGTGATATTGGCGGTGGAGAGGTAGTTCTCCAACCATTCGGTCATCTCGATGTCGAGATGGTTGGTGGGCTCGTCGAGGATGAGCAGGTCAGTGTCGGCGATGAGCGTTTTGGCCAGCGCGGCCTTTTTCCGCTGACCGCCGGAGAGCTCGCCCACGTTCTTCAGCACATCGTTAATGCCGAACTTTGACAGAATCTCCTTCACCTTCGATTCGTAGTCCCAAGCTTGCAGCCGGTCGAGGTCGGAGATGGCCTTTTCCATGCGCTCCTGTGGCACGCTTTGCCCGTTTTCCATCAATGTCACGCAGGTTTCATACTCCTTAATGGCTTCGAAAACAGGGGTTTGCGTGTCAAAAAGGGTATCCAGTACCGAACTGTCGTCGTTGAAGTCATCCCGTTGCGGCAGATACGAAACCACAATATCATTGCGAATGATGACCTGTCCCTCGTCGGGGGTGTCGAATCCGGCAATGATATTGAGGAGCGTGCTTTTCCCCGTGCCGTTGCGGGCGATGAGGGCGCTTTTCTGTCCCTTCTCCAGACCGAACGTGATCTGGTGGAAGAGTTCCTTCTCGCCCACGGACTTGGAGACTTTATCGACGGTGAGGTAGTTCATGCTGGCTTTTAGCTTTTGGCCTTTAGCCAATGGCCAATAGCTAAAAGCCAACAGCTAATAGCTAATAGCCAACAGCTAACAGCCAACAGTTACTTCGCGGCAATTACCTCGATTTCGACCATCACGCCTTTGGGGAGGTCGCGCACGGCGAAGGCGGCGCGGGCGGGCGGGTTGGAGGGGAAGCGAGTCGCATAGACCTCGTTCATCGCGCCGAAGTTGGCGATGTCGCTGAGCAGACAGGTGGTCTTCACCACGTTGTCGAAGGTGTAGCCGGCCTCGTCGAGGATGGCAGCGATGTTCTTCATCACCTGCTCGGTTTGGGCGGTAATACCCTCAGGCACAGTGCCGTCGGCGGGATTCACGGGAATCTGACCGGAAATGAACAACATTCCGTTGGCTTCAATAGCTTGGCTGTACGGCCCGATGGCGGCCGGTGCATTGTTGGTATGGATGACTTTCTTCATAATGGTAAAAATTTGAAAGCGCAAAGATAGCATTTTTGTGGAGTGGATTTTTTCATCAACAAAAAAAAGCGAATAAACCGAAAAATCGTATATTGCACGGCTTTTTAAATTAAGCGGTAGAAGGTTTTGAAATAAGAGATAACTAATTATAAACGTATGAGTTATAAAAGTTTCGAAATAAAACTGGCAACGATGGTTTGTGCACTGCTGATGGTTTTCGCGTGCCAAAATGGGTTTGCCCAGGCAACAGAAACGGCTGAGGCGGATAATGTGGAATCGGTGACGGAAACGGCACAAGAGGAAGTGTTTGATGCCGGTCCGTTCATTATTGAGCATGTCATCGACAGCTATGGCTGGCACATCTGCGGCAGCGGTGAAAAGAGCGTTACCATCCCGTTGCCCGTCATTTTGTTCGACGAGGGCCGCCCCGTGGTCTTCCTGTCCAACAAATTCCACCACGGCGAGGCCGCCTACAATGGCTATGCCATGGGCTGGGAGGAAAACACCAAAGGCCGTATCGTCAAACTCGAGGGCAACTATTCCGACTACACCGGCCATCTTGAAGAGGGTGAAGCATACGCGAACCACGTCTGCAAGTGGGACATTTCCATCACCAAGAACGTCTGCGCCCTGCTCATTTCTATCATCTTGATAACCTGCATTTTCCTGTCCGTAGCGAAACGTTACCGCGAGCATCCCGATGAGGTGCCGAGTGGTCTGCAGGCCCTTGTGGAACCGCTCATCGTGTTCATCCAGGACGAGGTAATCACCCCGTCGTTGGGCAAAAATTCCAATAAATACGCGCCCTATCTGCTCACGCTGTTCTTCTTCATTTTCCTGAACAATATGCTGGGCATCGTTCCGATTTTCCCGGGCGGCGCGAACCTCACCGGAAACATCGCCGTTACCGGCATTCTGGCGCTCATCACATTCTTCGTGACCACCTTCTCCTCCGGCAAAGAATATTGGAAGGACATCTTCAACACACCCGGTGTGCCGTGGTGGCTGAAGGTTCCGCTGCCTCTCATGCCGTTAGTAGAGACCATCGGCATTTTCACGAAGCCGTTCGTGTTGATGGTGCGACTTTTCGCCAACATCACTGCCGGTCACATCATTACGCTGGCATTCGTCTCGTTAATCTTCATATTTGGTCAGATGAACCCGGTCATTGGCTGGGCGGTCTCGCCGGTTTCCATTTTCTTCTACATCTTCATGGGTCTGATGGAGCTCTTGGTGGCGTTCATTCAGGCGTTCGTCTTCACGTTGCTGAGTGCTATGTACATCGGCATGGCCATCGGCGAGGAGGAACACGAAGAGAAAGCAGCGGTAGTGGAAGCATAAACGGTTGAACTTTGAACTTTGAACCTACAGTTAGTAACCCTTTTTAATCACTTAAATATCAAACTATTATGTCAAGTTTAGCAGTATTATTGACAACGTTGTTGCAAGCAGCAGGCGCAGGTCTCGGCATCGGAAAATTGGGTGCTGGTATCGGCGCAGGCTTGGCCGCTATCGGTGCAGGTATCGGTGTGGGTAACATTGGTAAAGATGCCATGTCCGCCATCGCCCGCCAGCCCGAAGTGTCCGGCGACATCCGTACGAACATGATTATCGCAGCCGCCCTGGTTGAAGGTGTTGCGCTGTTCGCCACCGTGGTGTGTTTGCTCATCGCTGTCGCAAAGTAATGAACGGAAAAGTTCCTTCGCGGTTGGCGGAGGAACTTTCCTTTTTAGTTGTAAATCAAAAAATTAAACATATATGGAATTGATAAAACCCTCATTCGGACTCATCTTTTGGATGCTCATCGGATTTGGCATTCTTTTTTTCATCTTGGCGAAATTCGCATGGCCGATCATCACCAACGGTATCGCTTCTCTCAACAAAAAGATTGCCGACCAGTTGGAGGAGGCTGCCAAAATACACGAAGAGATGCAGTCTTTGAATAAAAAGCATGACGAGATGATGGCGCAGGCCAAAAATGAGCGCGATGCACTTCTCGCCGAGGCCCGCAAGGTGAGCGAGGAGATGTACGAGAAGGCCAAACTCAAAGCTTCTGCCGAAAGCCAGGCGATGATTGAGGATGCCAAGAAGGCTATTTACTTCGAGAAGATGAAGGCCATCACCGATGCCAAGAACGCCATTGCCAATTTCTCCATTGACATCGCCCAAAAAGTGATTACTGAAGAGCTGAAAGATCGCGAAAAGCAAGAGGCTCTCGTGGAAAAATGGCTGGAAGATTGCCATTTCAACTAATTTTGTATTTTTGCACTTTAATTTTTATCACTTAATAAGTATTATTCAAATGAAAAAACTATCCGTATTATTGGTAGCAGCCGCATTGCTTGCCTGCAATGTCTCTTTCGCCCAAGACAAAGAGAAAACGGAAGAGGAAGGCTACATCTTTAAGGTCACCAAGGAATTACCGATCACTTCCATTAAGGATCAGAACCGTGCTGGCACATGCTGGTGCTACTCCGGTCTGGCATTCCTCGAATCCGAACTTCTCCGTATGGGAAAAGGCGAGTATGACCTTTCGGAAATGTACATTGTGGCAAACACTTACAATGACAGAGCCAAAGCAGCCGTCCGTATGCACGGCGACGTTTCTTTCTCACAAGGCGGTTCTTTCTACGATGTGATTTACGGTATGAAGGCGTTCGGTCTGGTGCCTGAAGCTGAAATGCGTCCGGGTGTCGCATACGGTGACACACTTTCTGACCACGGCGAGCTTTCCGACATCACCGATGCTATCGTCGATGCCATCGCCAAGAAAGAGCATAAGAAACTGCAATGCGATGCCAACGGCAATCCCCTTTGGCTGAAGGCCATCTCCGCTGTCCATGAGATTTACCTCGGCCAATGCCCGAAGGAATTCTCCTACAAAGGCGTGACCTACACCCCGCAATCCTTCTACAACTCACTGGGTCTCAATCCTGATGACTATGTCTCCATCACTTCCTACACGCATCATCCTTTCTACGAGAAATTCGTTTTGGAAATCCAAGACAACTGGCGTTGGGGTCAGTCTTACAATGTGCCGTTGGATGAAATGATGCAGATTTTCGACTATGCCATCGACAATGGTTACACCATCGCTTGGGGTTCCGACGTTTCCGAACCCGGTTTCCGCAACAACATCAAGAACGGTTTCTGTGTGCTTCCCGACCTCGAGGCCAAAGCTCAGGTTGGCAGCGACATGGCTCACTGGACTGGTTTGACGACCACCGAGCGTAATAAAGAGTCCCAGACCAAACCCACGCCGCAACGTTGGGTGACTCAAGAAGAGCGCCAGGCCGCTTACGACAACTGGGAGACCACCGATGACCATGGTATGTTAATTTACGGTAAAGCCACCGACCAAATGGGCAACGAGTACTACATGGTGAAGAATTCTTGGGGCAAATATGGAAAATATGACGGCATGTTCTATGTCTCTAAAGCATTCGCCCGCTACAAAACCATGAATATCCTCGTTCACAAGGATGGTATTCCGAAAGACATCAAGAAGAAATTAGGCATTAAATAATCATTTTTTTCTTCTTACCATATATTAATATGCAGAGACGTGCCAAGGCGCGTCTCTGCATATTTTAAATAATTGTGTTTTCCAAAAAAAATGTATCTTTGCCGCTGCAAAGTGGTGAAGGATTTTTGTTGTAAAGTCCTGAGAGGGAAACAGGTGAGAATCCTGTACAGTACCCGCTGCTGTAAGTTTCTTTAATTGGAACTGCAAAAAGCCACTGTCGGAAGACGGGAAGGTGCAGTTCTGGAAACGAGTCAGAAAACCTGCCACGTTGTGTTGTTGTCGCTTCGGGAGGTAGGCGGATGCAAAAGAGATCCTTTTCGCACTCTTCGTTCCAAACATTGACCGAAGCATTTTGTCAAACCTAAATGCCGAGGATTATGCATTTGTGGAGATTTTTGAAAGTCAATGTTTTATGGGTGATATTGTTGCCTCTGATAACCGTTTCCTGTCACCGTCCTGGACCGGAACCCACACCGCAGCCGCAGCCGGATGCTTACGCTAAAGGATTGTTCATCCTTAACGAAGGGCTTTTCCAGATGAACAACAGCACCTTGTCGTATTATGATTTCACGACGGGCGAACTCACCGAGAACATCTTTTTGGATGTCAACCATCGTGGATTGGGTGATGTGGGCAATGACTTGGAGCATTATGGATCGAAACTTTACATTGTCGTTAATAACTCCAATATTGTGGAGGTAGTGGATGCAAAAACTGTTAAATCACTGAAAACCATTAATTTGAATGGAAAGCAACCACGTCAGATTGACTTTTACGGGGGTAAGGCCTATGTCTCCTGTTTCGATGGTGACGTAGTGCGCATCGATACTGCCACGTTAGAAGTGGAAGCCACTGTACACACAGGTCCTAACCCCGACGGCATCTGTGTCAGCAATGGCAAAATCTATGTTTGCAACTCCGGTGGCCTCAATTATCCGAACTACGGCAACACAGTATCTGTAATCGACCTTGCCACCTTCTCCGTCACGAAAGACATCACTGTGGCCGTCAACCCCGTCCGCGTTAAAGCTTACAACGACCGCTATGTGTATGTGGTTTCTAACGGCAACTACGCTGATGTATCATACACCTTTCAAAAGATTGATTGTCAAACTGATGAGATAGTGAAAATCTATGATCTTGAAGTGTTGAATTTCGATATTTATCAAAATCTTGCCTACATCTATACTTATAACTTCAACACGATGACTTCTGCTTGGATCAGCGTGTTGGATTTGGAGACCGATGAGGTCGTGAAAGAGCAGTTCATCAGCGACGGAACGCAGTTGAAGACTCCTTACGGTATCAAGGTGAACCCGTTGAACGGCGATGTCTATATCACTGATGCGGGCACGTTCACTACCAATGGCGATGTCTATTGCTTTGACAAGAATGGCAAGAAAAAATTCTCTTTCGAGGCGGGCTTGAACCCGTCGTCCATGGAGTTCGATTTTGGCGAACAACAGCTGACCGCGAAACGATGATTCGGATAGTAGCTATTTGCTTTTAGCTGGCAAGCCACGGAAAGCATCGAACTCCCCTTTTAAGGGGGCAAGGGAGATTCTTTGACTTACACTAATTACAATTTACCAATCACAAAAGAAACAACAAACAAATATCCAAACAATATGAAAAAATTATTATTCTTATTGGGTTTATTTTGTACGATAAACCTGTTGAAAGCCCAAGAAGCGGTGACAATTCACCAGAACGGGCATGAAATTCAAGTGAACACAGCTCGCTCGGTTGATGAATTCCCTATGGAAGAGATTGAGTTTTGGGTAGGCAGCGGAAGCAACAGTGCTGTGGTGATTATCGGGTGGGATGACAATCCTTCCAGCTATAATTTTGCGCTGGCGTGGGGTGTCCGGTTTAATGACGGGGCTACCGCAGCCAACATGTTGGACTCTATCGCCATCTACGACAACCGTGTGACTTATAATTTCGGTTCCGGTTCAGTGACCTTTATCGGATACGATGACGGTATTATGACTTCCGGTTCATCGGCAAGCTATTGGTGCTATAATGTTAATGGCACTTTTGCTCCGGTTGGCTATGCTGAGTATGCCATGTCGGATGGTGACCAGATGGAAATCAGCAGCTCGTGTTATTTCAGCCTTACGGAATATGATGTGGTAGCCGCCACCGATCCGAATGGCGGAGATGACACCGATCCGATTGACGCTTACTTGCCTTTCGGTGACATCCTTTACTGGGTGGGCAGCGGTTCCGACAGTGCTGAGTTCATCGTCAATTTTGCGCAGCCTGACACCGCTTTTGCATGGGGTTTCCTTTTCAATGGTTCCACTACGGCACAAGCCATGGTTGATGCCATTGCCGCTGCTGACCCGCGTTTCTGGACAGTTGGAACACCTTCATACGGCGGAGACATCCATTTTGTGCTCGACAACGGTGATACGCTGGGACTTTCCCCTGTAGATCCCAATATGGGATACAATTTTTGGTGGACCAACCTTAATGGGGTAAGTGCCGGAAACGGAACAAGCAGTGTACTTTATGACGGTGACGTTTTTAAATTTGGAGATATGAACTCGGCAATCGGTTGGGATCCGCTGGGCACTTATTTCCTTGAAGAGGCTTGGGTGAAGACTCCCACGCCGGTGGCACCTCCTGCTGATCCTACTCCCGTTGACGCTACCATCGACTTCAGCGAAATCCTCTTCTGGGTGGGTACTGGCTCCAACGAGGCCGTGATGGCCGTGAACTGGGCCGATACCGCATTGGCATGGGGTTACCGCTGGGACGGTACCGCCACCGTGGCCGACATGATGAACCACATCGCCGCTGCCGATCCGCGCTTCAGCTTTACGGGCACGGGCATGATCAGCGACATCAACTATATTGACACGGCCGCTGGCATGACTACCCCGTTAGGCATTACACCAGGGTACTATTGGAGCAGCACCAACAATGGTGTGATGGACTGGGGAATGAGCCATACACTCGCCAACGGTGACTTCGAGAAATGGGCTGACGGCAGCATCGGCATTCTGGTAGATAGCGTTTGGGTTGACGAATGGAGTGGATATTGGGATTATATCTATGTTTATCCGATGACGATTTATCCTGTTACCGTTCCTGACACGACGGGTGGTGGCACTCCTCCTGATCCGGAACATGGTCCTTTCTGCGGTGGGGTAGGTACGGAAGGCTGCAACGCCATCGCAGTGGATGACAACCAAATTGTGGCTTGGGCTACGTCAGTGGTACTCACGCGCGGTCCGCAAGACATCTCTAATCCGAATAGCCCGGCAGTCACCTTTGGCGACGAGACGAATGCCATCGGACCGGCCACACCGAACAACAGCATGGATGCTGTGAGTCTTGGCGACGGCGGTTCCGCGTTGGTTACTTTTGAACGTCCTATCCAAAACGGGGAAGGTCCTGACTTCGCCGTGTTTGAGAATGATATTAACGGAGGTTTCCTTGAATTGGCTTTCGTGGAAGTGAGCTCCGATGGTGTGCATTTTGTGCGCTTCCCGTCCACCTCTCTCACCCAGACTGAGACTCAGGTCGGCACCTTCGGTCTCATGGATCCCACCTTTATCAACAACTTGGCTGGCAAGTTCCAAATCGGTTACGGCACCCCGTTTGATCTCGAAGAGCTAGTCGACAGTGCAAACCTTAACATTGACAGCATCGTCTATGTCCGCATTGTGGATGTGGTGGGTTCCATTGATCCGCAATACGGTTCTTACGACGCTTTTGGTCATATCGTCAACGATCCTTGGCCTACCGATTTCCATAGCTGTGGCTTCGATTTGACCGGTGTGGGTGTCATCCACCAGAAACCCGTTGGCATTGACAACCACGAGATGCCGCAGGTCTTCGCCTACCCGAATCCTTGTAACGGCACGTTGTACATCATCAACGAGAATTCTGAGAGAGTGGAACTTTACAATATGAATGGACAATTGTTGGAGATGGTGAACAGCGGTGACACGCACATCACCTTGAACATGCAATCTTATCCTGCAGGTCTTTATTTGCTGAAGGTCGGCAACGGCGTTCAGAAGATTCTGAAAAAATAACCCCTTTTATATTAATGAGTGGCCGGCTTTGGGATGAGTAGCCGGCTGAAATGGGAACGGTTCCGCAATTGCGGAGCCGTTTTTTGTTTCGTCCAAGAAACCTTCTTCTTGTTATAACATTTCTGAAAAAAGTGTATTTTTGCCGCCGATTTGGTCACCCAACGAGGGTGCCAAGAGGGAAGCCGGTGTGAGTCCGGCGCAGTCCCGCTGCTGTAAGCTCATAGAGTTGAAGCTCAGACAGATATGTCAC
>R25__coassemble_414_pt1 | contig 25419 bp, 17 predicted proteins | sample R25__metabat2_low_PE_038 | metagenome-assembled genome bin R25
TATTATGGTATGGGCTAATGATTATTCGCCCCTACGGCAATTAAAAATTCACTGTTTATAAGTAATTTTTACCACAATAAAATACACCTTTGAAAGTTGTATCTTTGTTCGTTTGTAAAATAGGTTATAATCAGTGAACTATATGAAGATAATCAAAACGGCCCTGTTACTGTTGATAACAGGCATTTTCACCATTCCGTTTGCTTCCGCGCAACGCACGGAGAACTTCAAATCACCGCAGTATGAATACCAGACTGCGGTGGATTTGTTCAACAAGGAGAAGTACGGCTCCGCACAACAATATTTCAAATATGTGTATGAAAGCACCGACGACAAGCAGCATGATCTTAAGACGAACTCTCTGTTCTATCAAGGCGTGTGTGCGGCCAAACTCGACAACCAGGATGCCGGCTACCTGCTGCAGTCGTTCATCGACCGCTATCCCGTGCACACCTCCGTGCCCGAGGCACACTATTACCTGGGCCGTTTTTATTTCGCCCGCAAGAACTACAAGAAGGTGATTGCCCAGTTTGACGAAATTTACGAGTCGGAAATCCAGCCCGAGAATGTACAGGAGTATCACTTCAAAAAAGGGTATTCCTATTTCATGACGGAGGATTACGACAACGCCAAGATGATGTTCCGCAAGGCGCGAGAAGAAGAGGGACCCTATAAGGACCGCAGTCTCTACTATCTCGCTTATATGGCGTATCAGGCAGAACAATACGATGCCGCTCTGGAGGATTTCCTCATCCTGAAGGACAATCCTGAACTAAAAAGCGAAGTTCCTTACTTCCTCACACAGATCTATTTCAAAGAGGAACAATACGAAAAAGTGTTGGAAGTGGCTCCTGAAACGGAAATCGTGAAGGACAAGAACTTGGCGCAGGTGGCCCGATGCAAGGCCCTGTCCTACTACAACCAAAACCAGTATGAGGAAGCTGCCGAGAATTTCGATAAAATCAAGGATAACAAACTGATAACCCTCGACAGAAACGACTGGTTCGCGAAAGGTTTTACAAATTACCGCGTTCAGAAATACAGTGATGCCATTGCCGATTTCTCCCGCGCCGCCAACGACAAGGATCCTGATGCGATGACCCAGCAGTGCTATTTCCTCATCGCTGACTGCTACATGAAGACGGCCCAGCGAACCCTCGCAGCACAGAGTTTCAAAGAGGCTTCCAAGTATAACTTCGATCCCACCATCAAGGAGGAAGCCCTTTTCAACTACGCAAAACTGCAATGCGAGACCTCCACGAGCCCTTTCAACAACGGTATCGAGGCTTTGCAGGACTATCTCAACCAATACCCGCACGCCCAGCACAGTGAGGAGGCCGCCGACTATCTGTCGCGCATCTATCTCTCCACCAAGAATTACCAGGCCGCCATCAACTCTATTGAGAAGATGAAAAGCAAGAACCCTTCCATCTTGAAGGCCTATCAGCGTTGCACCTTTAACCGTGCTCTCGAACAGATCAACAACCAGAACTATAAAGAAGCTCTCGCGTTGCTGAACAAAACGCTGTCCTCCCCATCGGATAAGAACATCCATCAGGATGCGCAGTACTGGAAGGCGGAGGCTCAATACCGTAATGAACAGTACAAAGACGCCTATTATTCGTTCCAGACGTATCAGAATTCTGAAAGGGCTTCTGCCAACGAATATTATGTAAATTCTTATTATTCACTAGGTTATGCTGCGTTGAAGCTGAAAAGGTATAAAGATGCTGGCAATCATTTCAAAACGTATCTCAACAAATCATCGAAATCGGAAGATATTGATATTCAAGCGGATGCATCGGCTAGATTGGCTGACTGTTACTTCATGCAGCTTGACCTTCCCAATGCCATAAAGTATTATGACCAATGTGAGCGCTTGGGTCAATCGAATGCCGACTACGCCGTTTATCAGTTGGCCAAATGTTATGGCTATCAGAAGAATAACAACAAAAAAATCCAGACGTTGGAACGATTGTTGAATTCTTACCCGTCCTCAAGTTACAAGGATGATTCGGAATTTGACTTGGCGGTGACTTATCATACGCAGAATGATTATGCGAGCGCCATTTCCGCTTATAAGAGTTTCATCAAAAGCCATCCGAAAAGCCAACACATCCGTCAGGCGCACACCCGTTTGGCACAGGCTTACCTGAACAGTGACAATCAGCAGATGGCGATTTCCACCTACAAATATGTGGTGGAAACCTATCCTGGCTCGCAAGAAGCCAAGGATGCGCTTGCCAATTTGGAGACCATTTACACGGAAAACGGAAATACCAGCGAATTTTTCGACTATGTGCGTTCCAAGAACATGAACATTTCCGCTGATCGTCAGGACTCTATCGCCTTCAAGGCGGCGGAAACGAAATACAACCGCGGCGACTGCGAGTCTTCCATTGCCGCTTGTCAGGATTATATCCGCCAGTTCCCGAACGGCTCTTTTGTGGCGAAAGCCCATTTTTACAAGGGAGAATGTGAGTATGGAATGCGCCGATATGATGATGCTTTGGCCGATTATGAGGCCATCATCAAGAAATACAAGACGGAATACAATGTGACCGCCTTGCACAAGGCTGCCTCTATATTGTATAATGACAAACAATATGCGAAGGCTCTGACCTATTTCAACAAGCTGATGGAGAACACCACAGCAGAGGAGGAAATCATTTATGCCAACAACGGAGCCATGCGCTGTGCCTATTTCCTGAAAGATTACCGTTCGGCGCTGCCAAGTGCGGAGAACATCATCCGCGCCAACCAGCCCGACCAGGATCTGCTTTCGGAGGCATTGCTGATTGCCGGTAATTCCGCACTGGAGCTCAAGGAGATAGAGACGGCGAAGAACTACTACAGCAGGCTCGTTCCGAAAGGCAGCAATGACCTGTGTGCCGAGGCTGCTTACCATCTGGCCGACATTGCGCTCAATCACGATAAAAACCTCGATGATTGCGAAGCCCGTATCAAAGCCATCCTCGGCAGCGACTACTCCTCCGAGTATTGGTACGCCAAAACGTTTATCCTCTATGGTGACCTTTACAAGGCTAAAGGCAACTACTTCCAAGCCCGCCACACATACCAAAGTATCGTCGATAACTACGCAGGTGAGGATTTGGTGAAATTGGCACGAGCGAAGATCGCGGAAGTTGATGCGCTGGACAAGTAGTAATTGATAATGGATAATGGATAATGGATAATTGATAATTAGAGAGATGAAAAAGATAACAATATTCGTTTTTTTGGTGTTTTGCGCTAGTTTTTTGCGGGCGCAGGTGGTGGATTCGGCGCAGTTGTTGATCAAATATGTGCCGAAGTTGGCCAACTCCAATAAAATCAACCAACAAGCTGTGCTGAAAGACACGGTGGTGAGCGAGCAGGTGGAGTTTAACTACGTCATCGCCCCCAACAAGCCGGAGCTCGACTTCAAACCGGGCGAAATGCAGGTGGGCAAGCTCAACCCCGAGGTGAAAGAGCGTTATTACCGCAATTACATCAAGCTCGGTTTCGGTTACCCGATCACGCCGCTTGCGGAACTTTCGATGCATAACTGCCAGAATCCGAAATACTCATACGGACTCAACTTCCACCACTTCTCCTCATGGGCGGAACCGATCGGGAAGGAACAGAAAAAGTTCGCGTACGCACCCACAAGCGACACGCGCATACACCTTTTCTTCAACCGAATCTTCAAGAACCACACGCTCTACTCTTCCGTCGGTTACAATCACGAGGTGGCCAACCTCTATGGCTTTTCCACGGATTGGGTGCGTCCGGAGCTGTATCTGAACCCAGAACAGTATTATGACAAGTCATACCGGGACAGCATTCGTAACAATCTCAACCATGTGCGTGCGGAGATCGGTTTGCGCTCCAATTTCACGGAAGAGGAGAAGCGTCTGAAGGAAGATGTGCGGCTCAACTACGATTTTATACGCACCTACTGGAAAAACATGGAGCATGGAGTTGGAGTGCGCGCCATGTTAGGGTATGATGCCAAATTCTTGAAAATCTCGGGCTTCCAACACTATCAAGTGGATCTTGGGCTCGATTATTTCAATAATGTATGGAGCGACAGCATTCCTATGGGTACCGATGGCAGCTTGTTGAAACGTCGCGCCACCAACAGTTTTATGTTCGAGATCAAACCCACCATGCGGTTCAGTATTCGGGAATACCATCTGTTGGCAGGTGTCGGGGTTCCGATTCTCAACCAATACAACAAGACGCAATGTCCTGTTTATCCGGTAGCGGAACTGCAAATGGGGCTCATCCGCGGAGTGCTGAACCTCTATGTGGGTGTGGACGGCAAGAGCGAGTACACTTCGTTGAAAAACCTGCTGTACGAAAATCCCTACGTGAAACCGAATCTTGACACTCTTCGTTTCTCCAAGTGCCAGATCAGCATTTACGGCGGTGTAAAGGGAAAGATAACAGACAAACTGAACTACCATGTTTCGGCCAGATACTCTTATCGTCGTGATCTGCCGTTCTTTATGTTGGACACGGCCAGTCTGCTTAAGAACCGGTTTGATGTGGTGTATGCCAAGAAGGGCACCGAGCTGGACGTGAACGCCAATTTGAGCTGGGAGGCTATCAACCACCTATATCTGACCTTAAACGCACGTTACCATGACTTCTTCTTCCTCGAAGACTACGACTGGTTCGGCTCCGACGCCATCACGGGCGGCAAACCGCTCTACATCCCGCGATGGGAAATCGGTTTTGAGGGCAAGTATATTTGGCGAAGCAAGTTCATTTTCACGGCAAACGCGAAAGTGGGCTTCAACCGCTGGGCTGTGGTCCCGAATTGTCTGCCTGTTTATGATGTGGATGAATTTGGTAATCTGGTGCCTGTGATGGATGTGAATGGCAATCAGGTGATGGCTTTGGACTATACCATTGAGAACGACATCCGCAAGAACCCTGATGGTCAAAAAAGTTCAGTCAAGCCGGTGCTGAATTTCGGAATCGGCTTTGAGTATTTGATTACCAAGCAGTTCACAGCTTTTGCGAACATCAACAATATCGGTTGTCAGTATGCCACGAACTACTATGGATTTAACAACTTCGGCATCAATGCCATTGTAGGTGTCACCTACTCCTTCGGGAACGAGGCCATCAAGCCCCTAAAGAAGAAATCCTCCACCACTCCAAAACTTTGATGATGATACGCAAATCGGTAATAATCACGCTGTTGTTGGCAGTTCTGTTCACGGCCTGCCATAACACCTACCATCCTACCATTCCGTACAAAAAGGTAGATTTCACCATCTATCCAAATGATGTAATGTACTATAGATTAAATACATACGGAGGTTATGAATATTTCACCGGCGGTGTGGGCGGAATTGTGGTCTATCGATTGGATGAATGGACTTTCCTGGCGTATGACCGTTCCTGTTCGTATGACTGGGAGGAAAATGCTTCTTGGATATGGGTGCATCCGAACGGTATCATGCTTATTGACTCCTTGTGCGGATCCACCTATAATATCTTGGACGGAAATGTCATTTCGGGTCCGGCGATTTGGCCGTTGTACCAATACAAGACCCGATATGACGGGTTCAGGTTACGAGTATACAATTAGGCAAATAAAAAATGTGCGATAATAAGAAGGGGCGAATGACGATTCGTCCCTTCTTATTTCTATAGTATATATATATATTAATGTTACGATTTTTTTTTGATTATACAGAATCCGTATTGAAAAATTTTATATTTTTGCAAGCTTATTATAGAGTGGATAATAGTTTTATGTTTAATATAAATTAATGGCTATGATTAAAAAATTACTCGCAACTTTAGGAGTAATCATCCTGTTCGTTAGTGCGGCATTCTCACAGAGCCAGATTAAAGGTAAAGTGACAGACCAGACGAAAGCGCCATTGGCTTATACCAGGGTGTTTCTGAAGGTCGGAGACCGTGTAGTGAACATGGCTACCGCCGATGACAAGGGTGATTATGCAATGTTCAACATTGAGGCCGGAACGTACGATTTGCAGGCTGACGCTGTGATGGTCAACAAGACCATGACAAAGTCCAATGTTGTTGTGCCGTCAAATCAAGTCGTGTTCATCGACTTTGAGATTGACCTTACCTCCGACATTGAGGAGGTCGTCATCACGTGGGAACCTCCTGTGTTCTCACAGGATAACACGACATCATCCAGCCGTATGTCTGGTGACAACATCCGTACGACTCCCGGTCGTTCCGTGACCAGCGCCTTGGCTAACTTGGAAGGTGTCTCTTCCGTGGATGGTGCCATGACCAGTGTCCGTGGTAACCGTGCCGACGGTCAGCAGACCATCGTCGATGGTATGCGTGTCCGTGGCGGTACGGGTGTCTCCATGTCTTCCATTGAGGAGGTGCAGTTGATCCAAGGTGGTGTGCCGGCCGAATACGGTGACGGTACCTCCTTCACGGTGATCACCACCAAGCAAGCACCTAAGGATTTCCATGGTTCTATCGAATTGCGCGGCTCCATCGATGGTTACAACAACTTCTTGGCAGCTGCTTCTGTCACCGGACCCCTGTTGAAGGGCAAGACCAAAAACGACCCGACGCGTATCGGTTTCCTGTTCAGCGGTGAGGTTTCCTACACCCATGACGGTTCCCCCGCTCGCGGCGGTACTTGGGTGGCCAATGACGAAACCCTTGAGGCAATCATCGCCAAGCCCCTCCGTTACAGCACGTCAGAGTATGGTGTCTATTACCAGGAGGCTGCTTACCTCACCAGCGAGTCTTTCCACAAAGAACGTGTCAGAAAAAATGCTGATTCTTGGGATTATCTCGCTCAGCTGAAACTGGACTTCATCATGGGCAAACGCCATAACATGAAGCTCTCCCTCAGTGGATCATACGAGTATGGCAAAGGTAAATCTTGGGGTACCACTTACGCCCTGTTTGACGGGGACAACAACCCGATTTCATCCTCCAGCAACAGCCGTGTGAGCGCCCGCTTCAACCACCGTGTCGTTTCCGACACTACCGGTAAAGCCGCCCTTAAGAACTTGATGTATGACATTAACGCCACTTATACCCACGTGGGAAGCTTGTCATACGCCGCCAACCATAAAGACCGTCTCTTTGAATACGGTTATGTGGGTCAGTTCGCCACCCAAAAGGCAAAAGGTTATGACTACCACAGCCAATTGATCATTGAAGACTCTATTAATGGTCCTATTGAACTTAATAATGTTTACGAATTCAATGGTTGGTACGACTCTGTGGTCACCTTCCAGGTCAATCCGAAATACAATGTGAACCCGATCTTGTCTCAATACACCTTGAACTTCCTTGATGAATTCCCCATGGAGAGCATCAATGAGTTCTTGGGTTCTATTCCGTACGACCTGAACCTCTACCAACAGTTGGGTGCTTTGAGAAACGGCGACAGCCCTGAACTCATCTACTCCATGTATTATTCTCCCGGCACCGTGCTGGGTAGTTACAGCAAATCCACCATGGATCAGATTGGTTTGAAAGCCAGCATTTCCATGAACATCAAGGATCATGAATTGAAATTCGGTTATGATTTCGAGAAACTGACCTATCGTGGATATGATATCGCCCCCGTACCGCTGTGGACCTTGATGCGCAACGAGGCAAACTCCCACATCACGGAGTTGGACAAGACGAATCCCATTATTTCGTTCACTGACGAATACATCTATGTGGATTACAACCGCCTTGTCAATCTTGACAACCAGTCCGTCTTCGACAGAAACCTGCGTGAACACCTCGGCTTAAATCCGAATGGTGACGACTGGATTGATATCGACAATTTGTCTCCCAACACTTTCGATGTGAGCATGTTCTCCGCCGAGGAGTTGCTTTTGGGAACTTCTTCCGGTACAAACCCTCTGGTCAGCTACTATGGCTATGATTACACCGGTAAGAAATATAACAAGAAAACCACTATTGAAGACTTCTTCAACAATGTGGAGAATGGTCAGAAAACCTATAACATCGGAGCTTATGAGCCTATTTATATGGCATTCTATATCCAGGATAAATTCGCCATCAACTCTCTCCTGTTTAACGTAGGTTTGCGTGTTGACCGCTTTGACGCTAACCAGTCAGTGCTGAAAGACCCCTATCTGTTCCGTGAAGCTTACACCGTTGGGGATTTGAGACAACTGAACAAAGATCTGAGATTCGTGGGTAATGCCACGGATGAGTGGGTTGTTTATTACGCTGGTAACGATGTGTATATGAGCGAGGCTGATATCAGTGGTGGCGAGTTCAACTCCCAGTCTATTGTTGGTTACCGTTATGGTGATATTTGGTACGACGCAACCGGTGCAGAGGTGGTTGACCCTGAAGACGCCCTCTCCTTGAATGTGAATGGTCCTATCCTCAAGAATGAGATCGACCAAATCAATTCCATTACCAAGGTGGAATCCGGCGCTTTCACAGACTACAAAGCTCAATGGTCAGTGATGCCTCGTATCTCCTTCTCCTTCCCGGTGAACGACAACTCCCTGTTCTATGCACACTATAACATCATCACTTCCCGTCCTACCAACCTGCAGATCTCCCCGGTTGACTATTTGTTCATCTCCAAACGTAATGCGGCTAGTGACATTATCAGCAACCCGAACATGAGACCGCAGCAAAGTATCGACTATGAGATCGGTTTCCGTCAGAAGATTGGTGCGAAATCCGCTATCAGTATCAGTGCTTACTATTCAGAGAAACGTAACCAGATTCAGGCTTACCGCTTCTCTGGTGCATATCCGAACACCTATTATTCTTATCAGAACATCGACTTCGGTACCGTTCAAGGTTTCACCTTCTCTTACAGAATGAACAGAACCAAGAACATCACCCTTTCCGCCAACTATACGCTGCAGTTCGCTAAAGGTACTGGTTCCAGCACGACTTCCCAGCTGTCCATCTTGGCCGCCGGTCAGCCTAACTTGAGAACCCTGACGAACCTGAGCTTCGACCAGCGTCACAGAATCGGTGTCAACTTCGACTATCGTTTCGAGAGCGGTGTGAACTATGACGGTCCTAAGAGTGAGAAAGCTGTTACTGTGGATGGTAAGGAAACGGTCAAGACCATCGAATGGTTGGCCAACACCGGTTTTGCATTGCTGTTCTCCGCAGCCTCTGGTACACCTTACACCCGTTCCAGCACACCTTACTCCAATATCGTTTCCGGTACCACTTCCACCCTTTCCGGTTCTATCAACGGTTCCAACCTGCCGTGGCAGTATCAGTGCGACTTGCGTATCGACAAGACCTTCATGTTCAACTTCAACAAGAACAAGAAGGACGAGAATGGCAAGGCAAAAGCTGCTAAGCTCGGTTATATCACTGTTTACGTTGATATCCAGAACCTGTTCAACTTCAAGAATATTATTTCTGTGTATGACTACACTGGCAATGCCGATGACGATGGTTATCTGTCAGCCGCTGCTTACCAACAGCAAATCAACTCTCAAATCTGCGTTCCTTCCTATATCGATTATTATTTGATGAGAGTGCAGAACCCGTATAACTACAGTCGTCCGTTCCGTGCAAGTTTAGGTATTCAATTCGGCTTTTAATCCATAGAAAAAAATAATAAGATATATGAAAAATATTAAACAAATTTTCTGCTTGACTCTTCTTATGGTGTTTGTGCTGTCTGGCACATTGCGCGCCGAAAAATTAAAAGGAGAGAGAAGATCTTCCACACCGAAAGCGGAATCGGCTACCTGTCTTCCTGCAAGTAGCTCCAATGAGCTGACGGTGAACAATGTACGCGCCTATATTGAAACTGGTGGTACAATGTGGTTCAAGGAAGTCTCCGAATATGAGGTTCCTAAGGGCTCTGGCAAAACGTCCATGTTCTGCTCCGCATTGTGGATTGGTGGACATGACTCCAACGGTCAATTGAAATTGGCTGCTGTCCGTTTCAGACAAAAAGGTGACGACTACTGGACCGGTCCGTTGAAACTTGTCGGTGCAGGTACGACTAAGGACATGTGTATCAAATTCGACAAGCATTTTAAGATCACCCGTGCTGAGGTTGACGAGCATATTTCCAGCTATAACACCTCTGGCTATGTGATGCCTGCCAGCATCGCTAACTGGCCCGCCCACGGTGATGCCGGATATTCCTATTTCTTGGCTCCTTTCAAAGATGTGAACGAAAATGGTGTATATGATCCTGAAAACGGTGACTATCCGTATTATGATGTGAACAACGACCTCTGTCCGTGGACGGAGGACAACATTGCCCGTGCTGCTGAACACGCACTTCCCAGAACTCCTGAGGATTTGATGTACTACGGTAACGATTGGCATAATTCAAACGGCATGATTTATGCAGACCATGTGTTGAAAGGCGATGAGACCCTCTTCTGGATTTTCAACGATAACGCTGGTGCACACACGGAGTCACAAGGTAGCCCTATCGGTCTTGAGATCCGTGCCCAGGCATTCGGTTTCGCCACCAATGACGAACTCAACAACATGACGTTCTACTCCTACGAAATCATCAACCGTTCTACCTATACCCTGACAGAGACCTACTTCTCACAGTGGGCTGACCCCGATCTGGGTTATGCATACGATGACTATGTGGGTTGCGATGTTGGTCGTGGTTTGGGTTACTGCTACAATGGTTCCAATGTCGATGGTTCCGGTCAAAACTGGGCTTACGGCGACCAACCGCCTGCAGTCGGTGTCGACTTCTTCCAGGGACCTTATATGGATCCTGATGGACGTGATAACCCGAAATTCCATGCTGACAGTGCTTCAGTGATTGGTTATTGTGACAAATTCCTCAAGAGCTCATTCGAAGCCGACCAGATGGCTATCAATGGTGTGAACTTCGGCGATAGCATTGTCGATAACGAGCGTTTCGGTATGAGAAGATTCGTTTATCACAACAACAACAACAGTGTCACGGGTGACCCTGATGCTCCGGCTGAATATTACAACATGTTGCGTGGTATTTGGAAAGATAACTCCAAAATGCGCTATGGTGCCAACGCTCACGTTTCCAACGGTGCCACTGGTCCGGAGTGCGACTTCATGTTCCCCTCTATGACGGATGTTTGTAACTGGGGTACACAAGGCGTTGATCCTATCCCTTCACAGTATGGTGCTGATGGTTGGACAGAGGCTAATGTGAACAACGCTCCTTACGACCGTCGTTTCATGCAGTCTGCCGGTCCCTTCACCTTGAAACCCGGTTCTGTCAACTACATCACCGTCGGTATTCCGTGGGCACGTGCAGCCCAAGGTGGTGCACAGGCTTCCGTGGATCTGTTGAAACGCGCTGATGATAAGTGTCAGTCCCTCTTTGAGAACTGTTTCAAGACATTGGACGGTCCTGACGCTCCGGATGTCACTATCCGTGAACTTGAGAATGAGCTGATCATCTACCTCTCCAACAATGATCCTCAACGAAACAACTATCATGAGACTTATACCGAGCTTGATCCTCAGATTCCGAGAACGCTGGGTTCTGTCTCCTATGTTAACCAGTATGACACTACGTTTGCATACACTGCAACGGGTGAGCCGGATACGATTGTCCATGTTTCCACTGTTCCTGTTGAAACTCTCGACACGCTGACTCACGATCAACGTTCTTATAAGTTCGAAGGTTACATGATTTACCAATTGAAGAACGCTTCCGTCAGTGTCACTGACCTCAACGATGCCAACAAGGCTTTGCTTGTTGCCCAATGTGACATTGAGAACGGTGTCGGCCAATTGGTCAACTGGATTTACAACGATGCAATCGGCACATCCGTTGCCACGGAAATGGTGAACGGTTCGGACTTGGGTATTTCCCACTCTTTCAGAATCACGGAAGATAAGTTCGCCACCGGTACCAACAAGGCCCTTGTCAACCACAAAGAATACTATTTCTTGGTGTTGGCTTATGGTTACAATGAGTACAAGAGATTCTCCCTGGATGCTGACAATCTGGATGGTCAACAAACCACTTTTTTGGCCGGTCGTAGAAATATCAAGACGACCGTGGGTATTCCTCACAAACCCGTTGAGCAAATCCTGAACTCCCAATACGGTGATGTGCCTATGATTACCCGTATCGAAGGTCAAGGTAACGGCGGTTTCTTCTTGGATATGACCGACGAATCCCGCGAAAAAGTTCTTGCGAATAATGTCTACAACAATATTCAATATAAGAACAACTTCGGTCCTCTGAACATTCAGGTCATTGACCCGCTGAAGGTGAAACCTTATGACTATTTCATCAAATTCTTACCGAACGACATCAGTGAAGATGTCAATGACAGCACAATGTGGCAGTTGATTATCTCTGATGAGGTTTCTGATCGCGAGCTGATTGACAACAACATGTACACAATCGTTGACAACGACACTGTGCCTTCCCGCGTCACTACGGCTGCAATGCCTATCAGCATGACAAACGAGCAGCTCTTCTTGGATATGGGTATTTCCGTTTCCATTAAAAATGCCAACTTCAAGATTTATCAGAAGAATCTTGACGATTATGTCAAGGAACATGGTGGATACACTTATGCGAACCTGTCTGCATACGCTCAGCCGGATGCTTTAGGTTCTGAAATCACTTTTGACGGTGATATTCCTTGGCTCAGCGGTGTTGCTGACCAAGAGGGTGATTATCCTGCCAACTGGATCCGTTCTGGTCAACAGACAGCTGGTAGCAAGTGGGAGTGCAACACTGTCCAACCGGACATGCCTGAGTGCGATTACATGAAATGGCGTTCAGAAGACTTCTTCAACCTGTTCGACTTTGTTGATGGTAACGGTTCAACGGAGAAGGTCCGTGGATTTATGGATCCTAACCAACAGTTTGAAAGTTTCGTGAATGGAACATGGGCTCCTTACATTATGTCATCCCCGTATGACGGTGGTCCGAAGGCCAGATTCCTGGTACAGGATGTTGTGGCAGGCGAAGGTTCCCCGCTTCCTTCTGAATTCGACTTCACGGTCCTCGCTTCCATTCCTAACCTGGCTTCTTATAACCAAACCCTTACCAACCTCTATTCAGTGGATATCGTCCTGACTCCGGATAAGAGTTTGTGGACACGCGCCGTTGTCTTGGAGTCTGGTTCTGCCGGTTTGAATGACAACTTTGTCGTCACACAGAACTTCAATGGCCAAACCTATGAGAACATCCGTATGGAGCCGAAGAATTGTCCTTCCGTTGACAAAGACGGTAATCCTGACAATAGCGGCACTACCGGTATGGGCTGGTTCCCGGGTTATGCTATCAACGTGGAGACCGGTGAGCGTTTGAACATCATGTTCGCTGAAAACTCTGCCGATGAATTGAACAATGGTAACGATATGTTGTTCAATCCTACAAGCGTTTATTCTTACCTGAGAGATCCTCTGGCTGATACTCTTGTTCTGGATGAAGAAGGTAAACCGGTTGCCCTTTCTGAAGCGCAATATAATTATTATAGAGAACAATATGGCGCTCAGCTCGCTAATGCTTTGGCGTACGGAGAACCTCTGAATGGTGGACGACACTATGTCTATGTGGTGGGCAGCACAGGTAATACGGCTAATACGTACTATCGTTTGAACAGACGCAGAAACTTCAACGATGGCAACCAGACTGTCACGGCCAGCGGTGTTACCCATGGTGGTACATTCACTGTAGACGGCCAATCATATCCTTACTATGATTGTGGTGCCTATGATGAGGGCAAGTGGTTGAGAGCGAAATTCAAAACCATCACGGAAAACAACTATAGCAACACTGCCCGCAAAGCGAAGAAGATGCAGGTCTTCAACAACGTCATGTGGACCAGCATACCGATGCCTAACCAGATGTATGCAGATCAGTGGCTCTCTTCCAATGCTACTATCAAGTTGCGTGTCTCACGTCCTTACATGAGATATTCTTCCCGTTGGTATGATAATCCTTCTCAATCGGCTAACGCAGATTTGAACAACGGTTATCCTATGTATCAGTTCACCACAAAGAACATTGCTCCTACCAAAGTGGAACAAGTGGCGGATGTGGAGCAACTGTTACAGGATATCAACATTGTTCCGAATCCGTATTATGGATTCTCCAACTACGAACATACCGCACTTGAGAACTATGTTCGCATAGTAAACCTTCCTGCTAAGTGTACGATTTCCATCTTCACGGTCAACGGCACACTGATTAGGACACTCACACACGGCTCTGATGCCGACTCCTTCGTGCAATGGGATTTGAAGAACCACGCTAACATCCCGATCGCCAGCGGTGTTTACATCATTCATGTACAAGCTCCTGGTATTGGCGAACGTACGCTGAAGTTCTTCTGCAATATGCGTCCTACAGACTTGAATGGTTTCTAAAATTATTAATTAAAAAAATCAGAGAATATGAAAAATCTATATAAATCATTAATAATTTGCACAATTATTGCTCTCTTATCTGCAAGTACCTCCATGGTATTTGCAGGTAACAGAGACCGTTCCGGTCAAGCTGGTGCATCTCACTTGCTCATTGATCCATGGGCTCATACAAGCGGTATGGCCGGTGCAGGTGTTGCTGAAATCCGTGGTTTGGAATCTGTTTTCTCCAATGTGGCAGGTCTTACGGCCGTCCGCAAAACGGAAATCGCTTTCAACAGAACGCAATACCTTGTCGGTTCAGGTGCTGGAATCAGCATTAACTCTATCGGTATTGCTCAAAAGCTGGGTAAGAACAAGGACTTCGGCGTTATCTCTGTGTCTTTCTTCTCCCAAGGTTTTGGTGACATCATGATCACCACGACGGATCAACCAGAAGGAGGTCTTGGTACTTTCAGTCCTACACTTACCTATATCGGACTGCACTACGCCAAGTCTTTCAACAACTTCATTAAAGGTGGTGTCTCTTTCAAGTTGATCAACGAACGTATTTCAGACTCTAAAGCCACTGGTTTTGCCATCGATGCAGGTGTGCAGTATGTCACTGGTAAGTATGAGAACTTCAAGATTGGTGTTACTTTGAAGAACATTGGTCTTCCCATGCATTATTCCGGTGATGGTCTTTCTGTCCGCTCCCGTATCCCGAGCCAGGAGTTTGATCAAACCCTTGAGATGCGTTCTGCAGAATTTGAAATGCCTTCCCTCTTGTCCATCGGTATTTCCTACGACCTCCTGTTCTTCGGTGGCGAATATGCTGAAATGTCGAAAGAGGAACTTGCAGAAGAAGGCCTTACCCGTGACGATGCAGACCACAGACTCACGTTTGCTGGTACTTTCACCGCCAACTCTTATACAAGAGATGTTTTCTCCCTCGGTATTGAGTACGGTTTCAGAAACATCTTTATGGTTCGTGCCGGTTATGGACTCGAAAATATTGGTAAAGGTGCTGTTTCCAGTGTGGATGAGAAAGCCGCTATTCTCTTGAACAGTGACTCTTTCTTCGCAGGCCCTGCAGTGGGTGCTTCCATTTGTGCACCGCTTACTAAAGAGCGCGTGAAACACGCTGTTGGCCCCAGAATCTATTTCGACTATGCATATAGATTCACCAACAGATGGAAAGGAAATCACTATATGGGTATTAAAATCACTTTGTAAATCTATTCAATTTTTTATTGTTTATCACGATAGAAGAGACTTAACGGTCTCTTCTATTTGTGTAATTTAAGAAAACATATTATGGAAGATGTAAAATATTATTCGCAAGAGGGCTTGGATGCGCTTAAACGGGAATTGAATCACTTGGAATCGGTGGAAAGGCCTAAAATATCACAGGCCATCGCGGATGCACGCGATAAAGGCGACCTTTCTGAAAATGCTGAGTACGATGCGGCCAAGGAAGCGCAAGGCATGCTCGAACTGAAAATCGCCAACCTTAAAAATCTGATTTCCAAAGCGCGTGTTTTGGATGAATCTAAGATTGATGTCTCCAAAGTGTTGATTTATTCGATTGTGAAGATCAAGAATCTGAAAAACAAAATGGAGATGACCTACACTATCGTCCCAGAGTCTGAGGCGGATCTTAAGGGTGGCAAAATTTCGGTTTCCAGCCCCATTGCCAAAGCCCTTATCGGCAACTCTACAGGTGATGTGGTTACGGTCCAGGCCCCTGCCGGTGTTATGGAATTTGAAATTTTAGACGTTTCCCGTTAATCTGAACAATATGGAAGAAACAATTTTCACTAAAATCGTAAAAGGAGAAATCCCTTGCTATAAAATTGCTGAAGACGACCGTTTCTTTGCTTTCCTGGATATTTCTCCATTGGCAAAAGGACATACTTTGGTCATCACTAAATTGCAAAATGACTATATTTTCGATCTGGACGACAAGATGCTGGGCGATATGATGGTTTTTGCCAAGAAGGTTGCCAAGGGTATTGAGAAAGCAATTCCGTGCAAACGCATCGGCGTTGCTGTTATCGGTATAGACGTACCGCATAATCATATTCACCTTGTTCCTATCAATGGGGTGGGGGATTTGGATTTCAAAGCACCTCGGGTGCAACTCTCCAAAGAGGAATTTGAGGACATTGCTGCAAAAATCTCGGCTGCCATTTAATATTGTATCAAATATCAAGGTGGCATGCAGGTGCCACTTTTTTTTTACCAGATTATGAAAATTATAGGAATTACAGGCACTCTGGGTGCTGGGAAAGGCACTATCGTGGATTACCTTATCCAACATTATGGCTTTAAGCACTATTCTGTTAGGGGGTATCTTATAGAGGAGGCCCAGAAGCGCGGGATGCCACTGAACAGGGACACGTACGTTGTTGTTGCCAATGATTTACGTACCACCTACGGCCCCTCCTATATCATTGACCAACTCTATCTGCAGGCTGCCGAGAATGGCACAAATGCCGTCATAGAAAGTGTCAGAACACCAGGGGAGGTGGAGTCTTTGAGAAAACATGAGCACTTCTTGCTCTTCGGAGTGGATGCTGACCCTGAAATCCGTTATGAACGGGTTGTAAGCCGTGCTTCTGAAACCGATCATGTCAGTTTCGACACTTTTGTCGAGAATGAACAACGCGAGATGTCCTCCTCCGACCCGAATCACCAAAATATCGGCATGTGCATGCAGATGGCGGATTATGTTTTCATGAACAACGGTGATTTCGAGGAGTTGTACCAACAGGTAGAGCAAGTGCTGGGACCCTCACCCTCACCCTCAGACACCGAATAAAACAGGCGGCCGGATTTTGTGAGTAATTGCCAATTAATAGGTGGGACTAAAATGAAAATGTGTATTTAGGTGGGACTTACCGGTCGCCAGTTTGTTATCGCTTTAGACGAGCAAAGATAAAAAATTTTTCGTTCAGAAATTAATTTATAAAAAATTATTTTATAAATCTTTCTTAACAAATAACAGCAAAAAAACCAAATCACAAAATCTAAAGGCAAGTATGACGACAGAGGAACGGATATTATCAGAACTAAATGAACAACAGCAAGTTGCAGTCACTCAAACCGAGGGTCCTGTGATGGTGTTGGCTGGTGCCGGCTCAGGAAAGACCCGAGTGCTGACCTATAGGATTGCCTACATGCTGGCCGTTAACAATATCAGTCCATACCGAATTTTGGCGCTAACTTTCACGAACAAGGCAGCTGCGGAGATGCGGGATCGTATCATCCAACTGGTGGGGGGAGACACGGCAAAGGCGGTGGCAATGGGTACTTTCCACTCGGTGTTCTACAGAATACTCCGTGCTGAAGCTGAAAAAATCGGATATGGTCCGAATATCACCATATATGACACCGATGATTCCAAGTCTTTGATAAAGAGTATTGTCAAAGAGATGGGATTGGATCCCAAGCAATATACTCCCGGCTTTATTCTCAATCGGATATCCATGGCCAAGTCGAGTTTGTTGTCGGCGCAAGAGTATGCGGACAATCCAGAGATTGCCGCCGCCGACCGTCTGTCCAACAAACCCATGATAGCCCAGATTTTCTTCAAATATAATGACCGGCTTCACAAGTCCAATGCCATGGACTTCGATGATTTGCTCTATTACATGAATGTTCTTTTGCGTGATTCGCCAGAGGCACTTTACAAATATCAGAATCGTTATCAGTATATTTTGGTGGATGAGTACCAAGACACGAATTATGCGCAGTATTTGATTATCAAGCGATTGGCTGCTTTAAATCAAAACATTTGCGTGGTGGGTGATGATTCGCAGAGTATTTATGGTTTCAGAGGTGCGGACATTCAGAATATCCTGAACTTCAAGCGGGATTACCCGAACACGCGGATTTTCAAGCTGGAGCAGAATTACCGTTCCACGCAGAACATCGTGAATGCGGCTAACGAGGTAATCCGCCACAACAAAGACAGGATGCCTAAGAAAGTATGGACGGATAATGTCGAGGGACCGAAGATAGAGTTGATTCGCGCTTCATCCGATATGGAGGAGGCCAACGAGATTGCCAACAAGATTTTTGAGTGCCAGATGAACGAGCATGTTGAAAATCGGCAATTCGCCATTCTTTATCGGACCAACACACAATCGCGTGCGTTGGAGGAAGCTATGGTGAAACGACATATTCCGTACAAGATATTGGGCAGTATTTCTTTCTATAACCGCAAGGAAATCAAGACGGTGCTGGCTTATTTCCGGTTGGTGATCAACCATTATGATGAAGAGTCGCTACGCCGTGTCATCAACTATCCCATGCGCGGTATTGGCGACACCACGCTGGCACGTCTGACCACTGCTGCGCAGGCTGCCGGAGTGCCGCTTTGGGACGTGGTGGAACACCCTGAAAATTATGCTACAGACTTAAACGGCAGCGTGAACGCGCGATTACATGACTTTTCAGACCTTATCAAAGGCTTTTCCGCGCAACTGACCACGAAGGATGCGTACGATTTAGGAATGCAAATTCTGGTCAAATCCGGGGTGGCCAAGGCGCTGAATGAGAATATAGAGGAAAAGGAGCGTGTGGATCATGTGACGGAACTTTTTAACGCCATCCAAAGCTTTGTGGGACGTGAGCCCGAAAATATCCTCAACGAGGAGACAGGTGAGATGTTAGAGACCTATTTCCCATCGTTGGACCAGTATATGCAGTCGGTTTCCTTGCTGGATGACCGAGACTTGAACAAGGAGGATGAGGAGGCGCAGAGCAATGTGGTGCGGTTGATGACGATACACTCAGCCAAAGGTTTGGAGTTTGACTATGTGTTTGTGTCAGGGATGGAGGAAAATCTGTTCCCATCGTCTATGAGTTTGGATTCCCGGGCGGCTATAGAGGAGGAGCGGCGTCTCTTTTATGTGGCGTTGACCCGTGCCCGGAAGCAGGTCTTTCTCACTATGGCGCTGTCCCGTTTCCAATATGGTCAGCGGAGGCCTTGCGAAAGCAGCCGTTTTTTGGAAGAAATTCCTGATCGTTATCTGAAGGTTACCCAGAAGGCTTCCGAGGGGAGTGGACTCTTCGGAAGGTCGTATTCCGAGTTGGAAACTGGCAGATTCCGATTCAAATCTGAACCTCGCTCGTCTTCTTCCAGCTATGTGCGGGAAGTCCGAAAACAGCCTGATACGGCTGCCAAACCCGTGATAAAGACCAAAACCGATGTGAAGTTGGACCAGATTGGTACTCTTGCTTCGGCAAGTGAGATTTTTCCCGGCATTCGTGTCTATCATACGAAATTCGGCTTCGGTCGGGTGGATTCCGTTTCCGGTGAAGGCCCTGACGCACGGGCCGTGGTACTTTTTGATACCGTTGGATCCAAAACCTTAGTCCTTAAATTCGCTAAATTATTGATACCCAAATAAGATAATATGCAATTCAGAACCATAATCCCCGCCCCGGAATACCCTTTCAATATATCACGGAACGATGCCGTGATGCTTGTGGGTTCCTGTTTCTCTGATAACATGGGACACTATTTTGACGTGCATCGGTTTGATGTTTGTTCCAATCCGTTCGGGGTGCTTTTCAATCCGATTTCCATCGACAGGGCTTTGCGCTTCATGCTTCAGCCCGATCTATTTGACAAGAACCGTTACTTTTACAAGTATCGGGATTTATGGGTGAGTTTTGCCCATCATGGTCGTTTTTCAAAGGAGAATTTTGAGGATTTTGAAGCGGAGATAGACCGCAGTTTGCAGGAATGTTCCGATTTTCTGCATAAAACACGTTATTTGTTTGTCACTTTCGGAACGGCTTTTTGCTATAAGTTCATTCCCCGGGATTTGATAGTTTCTAATTGCCATAAGATACCGAATCATCAGTTTGAACGGATTCGCTTGGATATAAAAAAGATTGTGTCCCAGTGGAACAGCACCCTTCATTTGCTTACAGAGGCGGTGCCGGACATAAAGGTGATTTTTACCATCAGTCCGGTGCGCCATCTTGGAGACGGTGCGCACGAAAACGCCCTGAGCAAGTCCGAATTGCTTCTGGCCGTGGACAAGTTAGTGGACAATGAAACCACGTTTTATTTTCCCGCCTACGAGTATTTGATGGATGATTTGCGGGACTACCGCTTTTACTCCAAGGATCTATGTCATCCTAACGATATGGCGGTCAGCTATCTGGAGGAGAAATTGGCAGAAGCGTTTTTCTCTCCGGAAACGCGTGAGCAGATGATGGAGATTGAGAAGGAGAACCGTTTCCTGAATCACCGCCGGTTCAGATAGAAGAGGAACTACCTGTTGATTACTTCATTGATTGTCAGCGGGAAATACTGATGTTCCAGCTGGTGGATTTTCGTTTCGATGGATTCTAATGTGTCGTCATCCTCTGCGTGGAAGGCGAACTGGTTGATGATTTTGCCGGTATCCACGCCTTCATCGACAAAATGGATGGTGATGCCGAACACTTTCACGCCATAGTGGTAGGCGTCGGCGATGCCGTGTGCACCAGGGAATGAGGGCAACAGGGCGGGGTGCAGGTTGATGATGCGCATAGGGTAAGCTTCTAACAGTGTGGGTCCGATAATGCGCATGTAGCCGGCCAGTATGATGTATTCGACATGTCGTTTTTGAAGTTCGGTTAACACTGCCTGCTCATAGGCGGCTTTTCCGGCGTAGTCCTTCGCATAAAAAGTGAACGCGTCAATGCCTGCGGCATTGGCGCGTTCCACTGCTTTGCTTGAAGGATTGTCGGATACCAGTAATGCGATGTCGGCGTTGAGCGTTTGCTGTTTAACGGCCTCGATAATGGCCTGGAAATTGGAGCCGAAACCGCTGGCAAATACGGCAATCTTTTTCATAGCGAATTAGTTACCTTTCGGACATTTACCGCCTTCCTTGGAGCAGCCTTTGCCTTCGTCTTTGCAACCATGGCCTTCGCCTTTGCATCCGGGTTTGTCACCGCCCTTGCAGCAAGCTTTGCCTTCCCCTTTTTTGCAACCGCCGCAGCAGCTCATTTCGTCGAAAGCGGCTTTTCTGTCATCGAGAGAGAGCTTGTCCCAGTTGAGCATGGCAGCCTCGAATTTGGCTTTCTTCTCTTCCTGGGCTTTCTTCATAGCTTGCATTTCATCGTATTTGGCCTTGCGCATGTCAAGCAGTTCCGCTTTACGCTCGTCGGTGAGATTTTCCCAGTTTTGCCAGTCTTCGGCAGCTTTCTTGCAGGCTTCCATTTCGGCTTTCTGCTCTTCAGTCATTTCCTTGCAGCAAGGAGCTTCGGTTTGAGTTTCTGTGCATTCCGCTTTCTGTTCAGCAGGTTTGTTGTTGCAAGCGGTGAACATCAGACAGCATGCAGTCGCCATCATGATAAAAAGTTTCTTCATTTTTTTTCGTTTTTAATTGTTTCTAATTTTTATGAATTACGGGCGCAAAAATAGTTTTTTTTCAATCCCCGGAATGTTTAAAAATCTTAATTCACACAAAATATGTGAAAAGAAAAGCAGACATTGCAAGGCCGAAAAACAATGGCCAATTGGCTAAATAACCATTATTTGTTCGGGTACGGCACCACGATGTCGTCGCAGTACTCGCAGCGGTAGGAGCGTTTCTCCTTGTCGACGAGGTGGAAGACGTGCGGGAAGTAGTGTTCCACGGAGGTCACGCAGCGCGGGTTCTTGCAGCGGATGATGTTCTCCACGCGGTCGGGCACTTCCAACTTCACCTTCTTGATGGTCTTCCCCTCCTCGATGATGTTCACCGTGGCGTTCGGGTCGATCAGCCCGAGGAAGTCGTAATTGATGTCGATGACATTGTTGATCTTGATGATGTCTTTTTTGCCCATCTTCTGACTGTAGGCGTTGCAGATGAGCGCGACATTATAATCGGCCTTGTCAAGGTTCAGATAATTGAACACCTGGATTCCGTAGCCGGCGGTAATGTGGTCGATGACAATACCTTTTTCTATACTGGTGATTTCTAACATGACGTTTCTAATTTATGATGATGTTTTCTTACTATTTTGACTTGAGACTGAGGACTTTAGGCTTGAGAAGAGTATTTATCCTAAGTCTTAAGTCTAATAAATCCCTAAAAGTTTCAGAATCAACGCCATACGCACATACATGCCGTTTTTGGCCTGCTGGAAGTATTGTGCTCTCGGGTCGTCATCAACCTCGGTGCTGATTTCGTTGACGCGAGGCAGCGGGTGCAGGATGTAGGTGTCGGGACGGGCGTAGGACATCTTCTCTTTGTCGAGGATGAACCGGTCTTTCAGGCGGATATAGTCCTCTTCGTTGAAGAAGCGTTCGCGTTGCACGCGGGTCATGTAGAGGAAGTCGAGTTGACCCATGTAGGGTTCCATCTGATCGACCTCTTGGAAGGGGATGCCTTTCTTGCGGACCACCTCTTCGCGGATGTATTCCGGCACGCGCAGCTCTTCCGGGGAGATGAAGATGAAGCGGACGCCCTCGTAGTTGCTGAGGAATTTGACAAGGGAGTGCACGGTGCGGCCGAACTTGAGGTCGCCGCAGAAGCCGTAGGTCTTGTTTTCCACACTACCGCGCAGACGTTCGATGGTGAGGATGTCGGTAAGGGTCTGGGTAGGGTGTTGGTGGCCGCCATCGCCGGCGTTGATGAGCGGCATGTGGATGTAGTGGCTGGCCAGACGCGGGGCGCCCTCTTTGGGATGGCGCATGGCCGCGATGTCGGCATAGCACTCCACAGTGCGCAAAGTGTCGGCGATGCTCTCGCCCTTTGCAGTGGAAGAGGAAGCTGCTTCGGAAAAACCGATCACTTGGCCGCCCAAGCGCAGCATGGCAGTCTCGAAGCTGAGGCGCGTGCGCGTGCTCGGCTCATAAAAAAGAGTTGCCAGGATCTTGCCTTCGCAACTCTTGCTGTACTTCGCCGGATCGGCGATAATCTGGTGACCCAAATCAAAAATTTCGCGGAACTCCTCCCGCGTGAAATCGGACGGGTCGATCAAACTTCTGTTTTTTAACATAATAAACCTCCTATATTTTTAATTATAAACAACTTCCATACTTCGTATCGGCTTTTTCCACCCCTTAAGTTACCAAAACTAAAACCAATGCAAAAATATGATTTTTTAGGATTGAAACCATAAATGAAAAAAAATTATCTTTGCAGCCAAATTTTCAAGTATGAAAGACATTTCTTCCGAAAGCATTCAAAAAGCCGTCAACATTTTGACCAAACATACGGACAGCAAACTTCTTACGCACCTCAATGCCTGTGTTCACTGCGGGCTGTGCGATTCCAGCTGCCTTTTTTTCAAGACTTTCAAAGAAGCGAAATACATTCCCGGTAAGAAGGTCGACATGGTATCGTCCATCTATCGCCGCTATTGTACTTTCCTGGGTAGGACTGTTCCCAAGCTGACAAATGCCAAGGAGTTGACGGAAGATTATATTGCTGAGATGGTGGATTCTTTGTACGGTGCTTGTACGATGTGCGGCCGTTGCGTGAAGCATTGCTCTATCGGGGTTGATATTCCGTTTGTGGTGCGCACAGGACGCAGGATGTTGGCCGCAATGGGCTGTGTGCCGGATTCTTTGCAGGCTACCGTGGATGCCGCGCTGAACACGAAGAACAACATGGCTATCCCGAAAGAGGATTTCGTGGATACTATTGACTGGATGCAGGAAGAGCTGCAGGATGAATTGGAAACGGAGGAGACACTGATTCCGCTGAACAAGGAAAACGCAGAGATTCTCTACACATTGAACCCGCGTGAACCGAAATTTTTCCCGCTTTCCATCGCTGCCGCCGCCAAGATTTTCCATGTGGCCGGTGCCGATTGGACCCTTTCGGATGAGATGTACGATGTGACAAATTACGGCTATTTCTCTGGCAAGGATGAACATGCCAAGCAGATTGCCCAACACATGTATGATGAGATGGCGAAGCTGAAGTGCAAAACCCTGGTGTTGGGAGAGTGCGGGCACGGTACGCGCGCCCTGCGTTGGGAAGCCCCCAACTATATGGGGCAACATCCTGATTTCAAGATGATTTCTCTCGTGGAATTGATCGAAGAATACATCAAATCAGGTAAAATAAAACTGGATAAAACTTTAAATACCAAGAAATACACCATTCACGATCCGTGCAATATCGTGCGTAACGGTGGATTGTTCAATTCGTTGCGTTTTGTGGTGAAAGAAGCGGTGCCGGAACTGATTGAAATGGATCCGTTCGGCAGTGACAATTTCTGCTGCGGCGGTGGCGGTGGCATGTTAGCCATGAGCGAATACAACGAACGTCGCCTGAAGATCGGCAAAATCAAAGCCGACCAGATCAAGGCGACGGGTGCTTCTGTGGTGATTACGCCGTGCCATAACTGTGCCGACCAACTGACACAAATCAACCACGAATATAAGCTCGGTGTCGAGATTAAATCCGTGGCTGAGGTGGTGGCCGACGCGATAGTTCTAATGTGACACAGAATCCAGCCGTTTGTTTTGTTGGAGCTTTGAATCAATATTGGGCTTTGTGTTAGGATCACCACGTTTTATCTTGCCCATGTATTTCTCTTCAAGTGCTTTCGCGTCCGCTTTGTATTCTATTTTTAGGGCTTCGGGAATTTGAATGCTGACTTGTGCTTTCCAGTCATTTCCACGTTTCACCATATCTAATTTCCCCTCCTGTACTTGAATGGGGGTCGTTTTTTTGTAAGTCACTTCGGCGGTAGTGTCATCCACAATGGTCACATCTGTTATCTCAATAGTCGCAGGCGTGTTTTGTTTGATCACATTAGGATCCAGATTAGGCATGATGTATTTTTCAATGGCATGCAAGGTGTTTTCGATGGTCTCCTCTGTTGCGTAGGGTTCGGCCTCGGATATTTTGTAATTACCCATGGCAGTAAGATAACCCATGGCTGATTGTTCAACCAGTGATTTCTCACTTTTGCAGCTCATCAGCAATAAAAATAATGCGAAAGCGCTGAATAGTAACGTTATTTTTTTCATTTTTTTTTGACTATTTAAAAATAATGCCCACGTGTGAACGTGAGCATTATTTTTTTCAATAGGTTTTAATTATCTTGCAGCAACCAATTTGCCACCTTTGTGATTTTTCGGGGTGAAGCCCTTAGAGCTTTGGAGATTGATAG
>R25__coassemble_417_pt1 | contig 25358 bp, 19 predicted proteins | sample R25__metabat2_low_PE_038 | metagenome-assembled genome bin R25
GTTGCTCAACGAAGACCAACAGGAGTTTGTTGTAGAGCGCATCAAGGAGCTGTGCGTGAAGAACTTCGGAAAATAATAATAGGCGATAGGTCTATTCCAATTCCGACAAATGATATGGGATGCTATTGGGATCTTGGTAATTGTTCCAAACGGCAAGAATAGTCACTTTGTCGGACTGAGGAGAATAAAAAACGGTAATTTGTCGAATGGCAATCTTTCGAACTTCACAACCTTTGTATGTTGCACCTTCATATTGCTCTCCGATATGGGGGAATGAGGCAAGCTGTTCGACATTATCCATTATTCTTCTGTAGGTTTTCCGAGCGGCTCCAAATCCAAACCTGCCAAACACATATTCGATTTCGGCGTCAAGTTCACGTTGAGCACCTCGCAACCACTCTATTTCAAAAACCATACTTCGAACGGATTGAATCAGAAACATCCTGATGAGAGACCACAGACTCTTCACCAGCTTCAGCCCTACGGATGCGGTCAAGCAGAATGACCTGCATCTCTTCGGCGGTATGTGCATTGGGGGATGTGATAGGTGTGGCGGCAAGTTCCGAAATCAGCAGATTCACTTTGTCTTGGAGCCATTGGCCTATACTTTCACGAGTGGTGAGGTCGGGATTAATACGCCTCACGGTGGCATCATCTACATTTATTGTTACAGTACACATAGTTTCTATATCCTATTTCGAACCGCAAAAGTACTATTTTTTCATTATACTACGACGCGTTAACGTAATTTAACACAGTCGGTCTCAAATCTCAGATTTCAGGAGATTTCCTTCTTGAAACTTGAAACCGAAAAAATACTACTTTTGCCCTCCAAAAATAGGAACTTCTATGCCAACAAACCCCAAATCAGACCCGAACGAGCTCGACGGCCGCACCATCAACCTTTTCACGCTGAAAAACGCCCACGGCCTCCGGGCGACCATCACTAACCTCGGCGGGCGCGTCGTGTCATTGTTCGTGCCCGACAGAAACGGCATCCTGCGCGATGTCGTGCTCGGGTTCGAAAACGTGGAAGACTACCTTCCCGAAAACCACCGTTCCGACTTCGGGGCGGTGATTGGAAGATACGCCAACAGACTGAATAACGGGCAGATAACCATCGACGGGAAAACGTACCAGCTGCCGCAAAATGATGGCAAGAACTGCCTGCACGGCGGTCCCGACGGCTGGCAGTACCGCATCTTTAACGTTGAAAAAGTGGGCGACAACCGGCTGGTGCTGAGTTTGGTCAGCGAGGACGGCGACAGCGGGTTCCCGGGCAATGTGTGCGCCCGTGTCACCTACATGCTGACGGATGACAATGCGCTGGATATTCAGTATGAGGCGGTTACGGACGAGCCAACGGTCATCAACATGACCAACCACAGCTACTTCAACCTCAACGGCGACGCTTCCACCGACATCCTCAACCATCTGCTGACCATCGACGCCGACCGCTACACCCCGATTGGCGAAACCTTCATCCCCACGGGCGAGTTGGCTTCCGTGGAGGGCACGTCGATGGACTTCCGGCAGCCCAAGCCGATTGGCCGCGACATCGCCGCCGATTTCGGACAGCTGCGCATCGGGCGCGGCTACGACCACAACTGGGTGCTGAACACCAAGGGCGACGATTCCCGCCCGTGCGCCCGCTTGGAGAGTCCCGTAACGGGCATTGCGTTAGAGGTTTACACTACCGAACCGGGAATGCAGGTCTATACCGGCAACTTCCTCGACGGCACAGTTGTCGGGAAGGGTGGGGTAGTCTATCAACAGCGGGCGGCCGTCTGCCTCGAAACGCAGAAGTTCCCTGATTCGCCGAACCAGCATTGGCCGGAGTCGGATGCATTTTTGCGGCCGGGGGAGACTTACCGCAGTAGAACAATGTTTCGGTTTATGACATTGTAGAGACGTTTCATGAAACGTCTCTACAGAAAAAACACCGCCAAGTGAGATGACGGTGTTTTTTGTAGCTGTTAGGAACGGAATGTCCCAAAAGTCTTAGGTCCTAAGTCTTAAGTCCTTATTTCTTGAAAATTTTCCCAAGCAGGCCGCCGAGGACCTTGCCGGCATTGGAGCTGCTGCTGGAGTTGGAGGCACCGCCCAGCAGTCCGCCAAGGATGTTGCCGATGTTGCCCGTGCCGGCACCTTTGCCCAAAACGGAAAGGAGGTTCGGGGCGATGGAGGCCAAAATGTTGGAAACCTGATCGTTGGTGGTGTTGGTCTGACCGCTCAAGTTGGAGACCACGGAACCCAGATTGCCGCCGAAGACTTTCTGCAGAATCTTCATGCCGTCTTCGATGTTAATGCCCATACCCTGACCTGCGTGGTTGCCCAAGGCTTGGGTCAATGCGGCTGCACCGGCGGCAGTTCCGGCGTTTTTCTGCATGGAACTCAAGAATTTAGGAATTGCAGCCTTGATAACTTCGATGATTTTGTTCGGGTCAATGTTGAACTTTTTGGCAATTTCTCCGATGAGGTTGTTGCCCGTGAGCGAGGAAATGATACTGTTTAGATCCATAATGATTAATTTTTAAGTTTTAATTATACGAGGGCAAAAGTACATTTTATTCTGATACAATGTTCATCTAAAATGGCCTTTGGCTATTAGCTATTAGCTTTTGGCCTATTCCTCGTCATTTTCTTCGCTTTCCTCAATCTGACTGATGATTTCCTCCGCGTTGCGGATCACCGAATTGTGCATCTTCAGTCCGATGAAGGCACCGATGGCCAAACAGATGAGCAATGCTATAATCATGATAACAGCTAATCTCCAATCTTTCAGCCGGATACAGAATTCTATGGAAAGCCATGTAAACCAAACGGCAATCAAAGCAATGCTGTATTTCAGCCATTTTTTGTAGTTGTCGCGCAGCTGTTTCATCACTTTGGCAACGGTAAGCAGGTCGCCACTCATCGTTTTGTCATTCACATCCTTATGGTATTTCCAAGTAAAGAAGTCGCACACGAGCATCATCAAGATGGTGGCACCGGAGAACCACCAGCTAAACCCTTCGCCCGGAAGATAGAACAATGCCCAGAATATCACGAAGATAGAGGCAGCCACGCTAATCCAGGCGTTGGCATTGATGTTACGGGCTTTGTGCCGCATCGTGTCGCGAAGAAGCTTGTCGGAAACGATGGTCTCCTTGTCTAATTTGTCCTTCAGCAGTGCGATTTGCGCACGCATGGTTTCCAATTCGCTGTTGTTTATTTCATTGTTTTCCATAACTAACATTCTTGATTGTCAGACATTTTCATTAACTGTTGTTTGATTCTAACCAACTTCACGGAAACGTTTTTGGCGGAGATGCCGGCGATGGCTCCAATTTCCTCATAGCTGAGGTTTTCCAACCACAGCAGGACGAGGGCGCGGTCCATGATGCCCAGCTTGTTGATGCGCGCATAGAGCTGGCGGATCTGCTTGGTGTCCTCGTCGGTGTCGGTGTAGAGGTCGGCGGCCATTTCGAGAGGCACACGCTCGCCTCGCCGCTTCTTCTTGCGGTCGTCGGAGATGCAGGTGTTGAGGGCGACACGCCAGACCCAGGTGTCCACCTTCGACTCGCCTCTGAAACTGTCGAAGCCTTTCCAGAGGTTGATGAGGACTTCCTGGAACAGGTCGTTGACCTCGTCGGTGTCCTTGGAGAACATGTAGCAGACCGTATAGACGGTGCTTTTGTGCTCCCGGACCATTCGTTCAAAATCTGTTTCTTTCTTTGTCATTGGTTTAGAATTACACAGGTTAGACGCAGGAGGTATGGAAAAACTACAAAACTTTCAATATTTCGGACATGCGTTGCAGGGCGCGGCGGAACAGATTGTAGTATTTGGCACTTGACATGTCAAGGAAGTCGTTCAGCAATGCACTTTCTTCACCCTTGTTCACCTCCTCTTGTAATTGGTTCGCGTAAAAATGCCGGTGTTCCGTAGTGAGCATCTGTTTCAGGTCGGAGGCTATCCATTCCGCCCCTGCCACCACCACGTCAAATTGGTTGGCATCCACATCAACTTCGGGTGGAAGTTCCGTTCGAGTCAGTGCGTACACCACATACACATTCTGCAGAAAAAAGACCATATCTACCGCATCTCTTTTGGTCAAGTTATGACGATCGAACCATGTGTCGAGTTTGATCAGGAACTGACCGCTCAAGGAGGCTATACGGAAAGAAAACAGGTCGTCAACATGAACTGTATCAGCAGTTCTCATCACATCTTCAAAACAACGAACAGACATCACCGGTGAACCATCCGGAGGCCATGCCACCTGATCATGTTTGGCGATTACTCCAAAAGGAACAATATCCACTTCATATTCGTATGGATGTTTTCCTATATACTTAAAACGTTGTTTTTCAAGAGATTTCAAAAAATCATGTTGTAAGAGAAGGGCTGTCAAGTGGCTATACTGCTCCCAATTATCCAAGGCCACAGACACATCCAAGTCCAGTGTACGACGTGTAGATCTACCTGCGCCAAGCAAATGCATGGCAATGTCACGTGCCGTTGCACCCACTACATACAATTCCATCCCCATCTTTGCGTAACATTCGGCCAACGCCTGCAACGTATCCACAAGCAGAACGTTCTGCAAATCTGTTTTATGAATATGATATTCCATAGTTATATTTGTGGTTTTAAACGTTCGGCGGCCTCACGGCAACGGTCATCCTCGGTTGCCAGCAGGTCGGCATAGACTACCAACAGCGGCATCTCATCGCCCGACCAAAACCGTTTGTAAACAAAAATTTCACCTTGAGGAGCGGGAATCATCCTCCCTGTTGTAATCAAAGCATTGGCATTATCGGGCACATAGACTTCCCATTCTCCGGGCTGTAAGTAAGCATCTAATAATGTGGCGGCAGGCTCCCCACCCCAATGAAAGCCGGATGGCAGCACGATGTTCTGCCACTGTTCCCTGACTTGCGGGGTCAGAAAGGTGAAACGGTTGATTAACAACTTGTTTTTCAGCCCATCGGCATATCCGTGCGCCCAACGTTCAATCAGATTTGCCCGTTTGCGCAAGAGGCGGCGGTCGCCGGATTCTACGATATATCCTTGCTCTGTCAATTTGCTGAGCACACTATGTACAGACCCCACCGAGACGCCTGTCTCAGCAGCGATTTTCCGTATCGTCCTGTTCACATTCTCTTTCGATTGCAAGAGAAAAAAGGTGACTAATAACTCTGTCTTTTGCATAATATCTTTTGCCCTTGTTCATTTTCTATACAATGTTCAATTTTTTTGAACACGCTCCTATTTTTGAACAAACACGCGGCAAAAATACTAAAAATAAATGAGATAAGAGAAGATGAGTAAAAAATATTTTTCAACATGGTGCAACCCTTTGGGATTTCTGCGTCATATTCATGAGAAATGATGGCATTTGTCCTCCCGCAGAACGCGCAGACTTCCGCAGAAAAAAATCACATGCAAATACGTGCGATACGCGGAGATAAAAAAATCGTATTTTCGCACCTGTAAAATTCACCGTTATGAATCACCATCGACATACGCTTTTGGTCATATTCTTCGCTTCCGTACTGCTACTGCTGGCGGCGCGGCCTGCACGGGGGCAGCAGCGGTTCAGAATAGAAGTGGACACGTTGTACCTGATGGCGGGCGAGGAGATGAACCTGAATTTCGACGACTACTCCGTTCGATACAAACAGACTTTCCCGTTTTACGAGGATGACCGTTACACCGTGTTATACGAACGTGGATTTGGTTGCGGCGCGGGAGGAAGGGTCATTTTTGAGGAAAATGAGACCAGTTGGTACCCTGTGACCAAGAACGGTTGGCTGCAATACGAACTCGTACACCGCAGGTATTTGTGCGACGAAGCACCCGGCAGGATCGTCCGCTCCGATTCGGCCTATTATCTGGTGTACCCAGACCGCGTCTGCAGTTTTGACATCGGTGAAAATCCTGGACAGTTCGGATATCTGAACGAATTACCTAAAGACGATCTCTTTGATTTTCCTTGGATGAATAACAAATGGTACTATTCAGACAATGATGACTACTACAAGGTGGTCGTTCATTGTTCGAATACCCGTTACCAATGGAACAAACCCGACACCTGCATTGAGCAAGCCTTTTGTGTCGATAATTGCATTTACTGCATCGTGACCACACCGGAGACGACAAGCATTGAACGGATTGATAATGGCCGTTTCGTGCGGGTGGCGGATCTCGGACGGCAATTTAACTTCACCAATGGTTTCTACCCTTGGTGGGAATTAGACGATCATCTTAGGGACTTGAACCGCAGTAACGACGGTAGCCGTCTGGTGTTCAGAGATGCCTTCCACAACGGCACCCTCACCGTGAAAGACTACACGGTGCATATTCAGTATGTAAGACTGAACGTGTTGCCGTAGATCGCAATGTGGGTGTCTTCCCATCGTTGGAAAAAGTGCGATGTAACAGTAATTATTCGTTGAAAAAAATGTAGCAACAGAGTGTTTTTTCGTTGGAAAAAGTGTATTTTTGCCGCGTGAAAAACGCTGTAATGTTATGTTAAAGAGAAGGATATCAGATACTTTGAAAATATGGAAGGGAGCGCCAAACCATAAGCCACTCGTCATTATGGGAATTCGGCAGTGTGGAAAGACCTTCATCGCTCAACATTTTGCCGCCGAAAATTACAAAGAAGTCGTTTATATCAATTTTATCAAACAGCCCGAGTTTATCACTGCATTCTTGGGTTCAAAAGCCGTAGATGATATTTTGCTCAACCTTTCCACACTGATTAAGGGTGTCACGTTCACTCCCGGCGACACTTGTTTCATTTTTGATGAAATTCAAGAGTGTCCCGAAGCGCGAACTTCACTTAAGTTTTTCAAAGAAGATGGTCGTTTTGACGTGATAGCCACAGGTTCGTTGTTGGGAGTTCAGGGTTACGGCAACGATAAGAAGAAACAACACCGGAAACTGGTACTGAATCAAGATTTAGGAATCAACTCCGTGCCTGTCGGAAGTGAAGAAATCATTGAAATGTATCCGCTTGATTTCGAAGAGTTCCTTTGGGCAAACGGCATCAACGAGAAGATAATAGAGGCTCTCAAGAGATTTTATCGCGAAGAGATTCCCGTCCCCGCGGGCATTCACGTCGCAATGAGGAAACTCCTGAATTTATATGTGGCCATTGGAGGACTTCCTGAGCCCATCAATGCTTTTCTCAACACGAACAACATGAACGAGGTCAGCAAGGCTTACAAATCCATTCTCAAAGAGTATCGTGACGATATGGTGAAATACGCCCCGGACAAAGACAAACCTCATATCCGTGAATGTTTCAATTCCATCCCGAAACAGCTGGCCAAGGAAAACAAGAAGTTCCAATATAGCAAGATAAAGCCCGGAGGGCGAAGTGAGAGCTATTTGGGTTCGCTCCAGTGGCTGGAAGACGCTGGTATCATTTGTCGCTGTTACAATACCGACATCACGGGGTTGCCGATGGAAGGCAATGCAAAGGACAATGTGTTCAAAGTTTATTTGGCCGATATTGGGTTGCTCGTTGAGATGTTGGGACCAAGTACTCGTGCCGACATCCTTCAAGGGAACCTGGGCGGGTTCAAAGGGGCCATTTACGAGAATCTGATGGCCGACACCCTTCACAAAAAAGCTCAAAACCTCTATTACTTCCAGAAAGATTCAGGTTTGGAATTGGACTTTTTGGTGCGGATGAACGGCGAATGTGTCCCGCTTGAGGTCAAGGCCAAATCAGCCAAGTCGAAAAGTGCGAAAACCGTGTTGAGCCATCCTGAGAAATATCAAGTGAAGCACATCATCAAGTTCGGCGACTACAACATCGGACGGGACGGAACACTGCTCACCCTGCCCAACTACATGCAGTTCCTGCTCGACCTCGAGCCCGAAAAGGTGGTACTGGAGAAGATTGACACGGATGAGCTTACGAGATTGGCGAAAGAGGCTTTGGAAAAATAAAACCTAAAAATTCGTACCTTTGCCCCCTGAAAACCTCCGACTATGCAGAAAACCGAACGCCACTTTTTCGCCCCGGGGCGCGTGAACCTCATCGGCGACCACACCGACTACAACGGCGGACTTGTCTTCCCCGCCGCGCTCAATATGGGTACGTATCTCACTGTGAAACAACACGATGATGCGAATCTTTGCTGTTTCATCTCCGAAAACGATCCGGCGGAGTTCCTGATTCGCAAGGAGGAACTGTCGCAGAAGCGGAACAGCTGGGTGGATTACCCGCTCGGCGTGATCAAGGAGTTCACCGACAGGGGATTTCCCGTAAGCGGTCTCCAGTTCCACTACCGCGGCGACCTGCCCATCGGGGCGGCGCTCTCCTCCTCCGCCTCCATCGAGATGGTGACCGCCGTGGCTCTCAACGCCTTGGACGACAGTCCGTTTACGATGTTAGAACTCGTGCAGATGGCCCAGCACGCGGAAAACGACTTCGTGGGGATGAACTGCGGCATCATGGACCAATTTGCCTCGGGATTCGGGAAGAAGGATTGTGCTATCGCGTTGGACTGCAACACGTTGGAGTACGAGCATGTGCCGTTGGAGATGCACGGGCTGAAGTTCGTCATCGCCAATACCAACAAGAAACGCGGACTCGTGGATTCGGCCTACAACCAGCGACGCAGCGAATGCCAGCAGGCGTTGGAGCTTATCCGTGCGCACCGACCGGTCGATTGTCTTTGCCAACTCACGATGGATCAGTTTGATACATTTGCGCCATATCTTACGGGCAATGTGCTCAAGCGGGCGCGACACGCGGTGCGCGAGAACGACAACGTGCGCGAGGCCGTTACCGCGCTCAAGGCCGGCGACATGGTCCGCTTCGGACAGCTGATGAACGCCTCGCACGCCACCCTGCGCGACGACAACGAGGGCACCTGTCCCGAACTGGACTTCTTGGCCGAACGGGCGCAGCATTTCCCCGGCGTGCTCGGCAGCCGCATGACCGGCGCGGGCTTCGGTGGCTGCACTGTCACGCTGATTGCGGAAAATCAGGTGGATGCTTTTGTCGAAACCCTCGGCAAGGCATACGAGGAAAAATTTGGCCTGTGTGCTGATTTCTATGTGGCAGAAATCGGCGACGGAGCTTGTATAATTCATAATTCATAATGCATAATGCATAATTAGTGTAGAACCGAGAATATTACTAATAACGTTTTTGGGGGTTGTATCACTGTTCACTAAAAAAACGTACCTTTGCCAACCAAAATTCCCAATTATGAAAAGAGACCTCAAAACACTGCTTATGTGTGCTGTCGCGTTGTGTTTCACCATGACAGTCAGCGCCCAAAACGGGCATGTCATCGTGGCCGGGGTTGCGCCTTGCACGTCCGCCGCTTCCAGCACAACCGTGAAGCCCGAGCAGGACGCCAGCCAGTTCGTGAACATCACCGACGTGGTGCCGGATGCTATTTTGGAGATCCGCTATTTCAGCACCTACAACTTTGTGGGTCAGCGCATTGACGGCTACCTGCAGCCCACCGCGCTGATGACCAAACGCGCCGCCGACAGTCTGAAGGCCGTGAGCGACGATGTGATGAAGATGGGCTACCGGCTGAAGATTTACGACGCTTACCGTCCGCAGATGGCCGTGGATCACTTCGTGCGCTGGGCCGCCGACATCCCTGACACGCTGATGCGTCAATACTTCTACCCCGAAGTCGATAAGAGCTTGCTGTTCGTACAGGGCTATATTGCGGCGAAGAGCGGCCACACCCGCGGCTCCACCGTTGATCTTACCCTCTTCGACATGACTACTGAGAAGGAGGTTGACATGGGCGGCACCTTCGACTGGTTCGGCAAAGAGAGCCATCCCGACTTCGGCGGCGATCCCGAGACGGGTGTCTTTAACGGGAAACCGTCCCCTGCCGGCCGTACCATCACCGAAGAGCAGTTCCGCAACCGCATGATCTTGCGTGCCGCGATGCTCCGCCACGGCTTCAAGCCCATCGACAGCGAATGGTGGCACTTCACGTTGAAGGACGAGCCGTTTCCCAGCACTTACTTTGAGTTCCCGGTGGAAGAGCTGAGATAAGGGTCTATTAATGATGGAGTAGATAATGATAACGGTGTGATAATTGAAATAAAAAAAACTGTGTTTTATGAGAAAGTTATTGTTTTCGTTCGCTATTGTGATGATCGGCATTTTATCGGCTATTGCTCAGCCAGTAGGATATACCCACAAGGCTTTCCTTCCCGATGGCTGTGTGGTGAACTATTTGGTGGTAATCCAGAATGACAGCTGTTTTATCGAGGTGAACTTTGACTCCGACCAGTCAAAATTCACGGATCAACCCACGATGATGATTCGTACTTTTGCGGATGAAGTATTCAAGTTGAATGGATCGAACCCTGTATGCGTGGTCCAATCAAAATTAGTGGAGCGGGACGGTGAGACCAAGGTAGTTTCAGGTTTTTATTCAACAGTAAGATTCAATATTGAGCCATCTCAGATGGAGGCGCTGAAGAACGGGATTGCGAAAGTGAGACTCTCCACAACTCCGTATGAGCACGAGCGGGAATTCAAAAAAGATAAAATCGGCAAAAAACTGTATGAACACTATCTGAAGGAGAAAGACAAAGATTCCAATTTCTAATTTTGATTCTCCCATTATTTGGAGGCGGAGACGAGTTTGTAACAGCGTTTTTCATTTATGCCCTCTTCGGGGTTGCAACATTGCCAAGCAAGACAGCGTCAACGTACAACAATCGTGTACGTTGCTGCGCAATCTGCTACAGGGTCAGGTGCCGCGCTATGAGCTGTCCGCCCACAAAGAGAACATTCTCGGTCAGGCCACGGGCACCCTCGTGGGCGGCAATCTCGCCACCTTCGCCCCGCTGCTCTGCTCCCAGGTCAACGAAATCGGCCAGTCCGACATCATCCTCTTCGTGGAAGAGGTGGAGGAGACCCACCATAACATCGACCGCCTTTTCAACATGCTGAAAATGAGCGGTGTGCTTGCCCATTGCAAGGGCATCGTTTTGGGCGATTTCACCGATTGTGAAAACGATGTCGGCTATGAAAGTGTGGAGGCGATGCTGCGCCAATACATTGAACAGTACCACATCCCGCTGATTTGCGGTTTTCCCGCCGGTCACGAAAAGCTGAACCTGCCGCTCGTGATAGGCGCACCCGTCACCATGAAGGTGCGTGCGGACGGTGCCACGCTCACCTTCGACATCTCCGGCAAGCAACAGGTTATCACCACGTATTGATGATTTGTCCGGTGCGGAGTGAGAATCCTGCCCACCGGTGTGACGGTACATATTTCTCCTAATGAAAAATAGAAGTTCCCATAGAAAAATTCACGAAAAAAATGAATAAACGATTATTTGCCCTCTTGTTCTTTGCCATTGCCGTAATGTCATGGACACCGCGGCACGCAAAAGCGCAGCAGCAATTCACGGTGATTCAAGACACGGTTTTCCTAAATGCCGCCGACTACTTCGATCCCATCTCCACCGTAACGCTTGAATGGCTGGCGAAATATCAGGACCGGTATTTCTGCATTTTTGATGAAACGGACCTATATGAAAGATGGAAAGGGAAATTGATTTTGCTGGCTAGCTCTTTGGATGGGAAGGATGTCAGAAAAGGGGATATGCCCTCTTGCGGCCTCGGTCCCTACGGCGACTTTTTTGTCCGGGACGGGAAACTCATCATTAAGCCTTATTACACGGAAAGAAAAGGGGAAGGCTACGTTTTTGATGAAAAAAACTGGTCTTGGAAACAAAACAATTCTACTTCAGACATCATTTACGAGGATGATCTCTACAGCGTCGCTTACACGGATTATGGAGAATGGGGTGACTATACTTGGTTCATAAAAAAGTCGAACAAAGCCCAATACCTTCGGCCTGAAAGTTATTCCAGGATCATAAGGATGGATAGTGTTTATTATTTCATCCACCCTGAACGGATTGATTCCGCTTCTATATCGGACACTCTGGGCAAGTATTGTGATTATCATTACTATCGCTACTATAATTCAGACATGTGGGCATTCGAGCGCAAAATGTTCCGAGACAATTCTTCATTATTGCAACATTTCGCTCCTGACAGTCCACAACCTTCTATTTTCAAATTCCAAGGGAAAACCGATCCTACTACCCATTGGTGGACAACGACTTACGACACTCTTTTCAACCACGCCTTCTGTGTAGGTGATCAATTGTATTGCATCACCACATCACCCCAAAAGACATTTGTGGCGAACACGAAGCAAGGCCGATTACAGGAGGTGCTTGACTTTGGGTGCAAATACCATTTTATCATGAAACATGACTGTTACAGAGGTATTAATCTTGCCAACAACAAATCTCTTCTCCCTTTTGAAAAGAGCTATAACACATTCGGATTGATCGATGTGGAGGATTCAGTCATTAGAATCCGGCATATCATACACAATCAAGACACGCTGGATCTTTTGGGCACTGACAACTTTGAAGCGTTGCTAAACTTCTTTTTGAAGAATTTCAATCGTTTGTCTTTGAATCAGTTGGATAATTTTGAGAAGCAATTAGGAGGAACAGGCAAATACAAATATGAACCCTTTGCCAATGGATATTTTCCTGATGATTATAAGGAATCCAAAAAATATATCCAAACAAAATACTATAAAGCGGTTGACAGCATTCAAACACTTATCACGACCTATTGCGTCCGCGAGTCGGACTCCACGGTCAAGGGCGTTTATCTGGAATGGGTGAATTCGAATTTCTTCAACTCGAAATCTTTCCGCTCTGGAGGATGGTGCGACAATGCATATGAAAAGAACGAGGAGGTGGCCGCTATCGTCACCCGTCTCACCGGCAATCAGCCCGAACAGATGAATAATTACCAGCAGTGGAACTACAAAGGTCTGACCATCAAGCTTGACGGTTACTGCCGCATGGCTATCTACTAACCTTCCGGAGCCTATTGCCTATTGCCTGTTGCCTAAAAATTTGTACTTTTGCCCCCAACTTAAAACCCTTAAAGAATGAACCCCGCATTTCATACCTTAGACATCATCATTTTTGCCGCTTATCTGCTAGTGATTGTTGGATTAGGCATCTGGATTTCACATCGGAAGAAGAATAAAGACAAGACCGCTGAGGACTACTTTCTCGCGGGCAAGTCGCTGCCGTGGTGGACGATAGGCGCGTCGCTGATTGCTGCGAACATCTCGGCAGAGCAGTTTATCGGGATGTCCGGATCTGGATTCGCGGGTGGTTTCGCGGTGGCGTCCTACGAGTTTATGGCCGCGCTCACCCTCATCATTGTGGCCAAGTTTTTCATGCCGATATTTGTGAAACAGGGAATTTACACCATTCCCCAATTCGTGGAGCAACGTTATTCACGGAATCTCAAGACAATCCTTGCCATTTTTTGGCTGGGACTCTTCATTTTCGTGAATCTCACCTCGGTGCTCTTCCTCGGCGCCAAGGCCATTGACACCATCATTGGTACAGGTGACGGCTCGCTCATCATGCCCGCTATCATTGGGCTGGGGGTGGTCGCCGCGCTCTATTCCATCACCGGTGGCCTTTCCTCTGTGGCGTGGACGGACATCCTGCAGGTCATTCTGCTTGTGTTAGGCGGCCTTATCACCACGGTGGTGGCGTTGCAGGTCATCAGTCCGGACGGCACCGTGATGCAGGGCATCCAGCATCTCACCAACGTGGCAGGTGACCGGATGCATCTGATATTGCCGAAGGATAACCCCGAATACCATAACCTGCCCGGCATTGCGATGCTCATCGGCGGACTGTGGGTGGCCAACCTCTACTATTGGGGCTTCAACCAATACATCATCCAGCGGGCGTTTGCCGCCAAGTCGCTGCCTGAAGCGCAAAAGGGCCTGGCTTTCGCAGCCTTCCTCAAGTTGCTCATCCCGTTCATCGTGGTTATTCCTGGCATTGTGGCCTACGTGATGTTTACAGAAGGGCATCCGGGAGCATTGGAGGCCCTCACCAAGGCCAACGGCGCCCTCAACAACGACAACGCCTATCCGTGGCTGATCAGCACTTTCATCCCGACGGGTCTTAAAGGACTGGTACTCGCTGCGTTAGCCGCCGCCATTATCTCTTCGTTGGCTTCTATGCTCAACTCCGCTTCCACGATTTACACGATGGACATTTATAAACCTTATATTGCTCCAAAAGTGAAGGAGAAAACGAGCAAAGATGTCAGTTTAGTGTTGGTCGGACAGATTTCCGCCGGACTTTTCCTCATTATCGCCATTCTGATTGCCCCACTGCTCGGAAGTGTGGGACAGATGTTCCAGTATATCCAGGAATACACGGGATTGGTGAGTCCGGGCATCCTCGCGCTCTTCTTGTTAGGATTATTCTGGAAGAAGACCACCAACAAAGGCGCCATTACGGGCGTGGTGTTATCCATCCCCATTGCATTGGCACTCAAGTTCTTGCCTATTGACATGCCCTTCATCGACCAGATGTTCTACACCTGTCTGCTCACGATGGCCATCATCGTGATGGTGAGTTTATGCACCTGCGAAAACGAAGACGATGTTAAGGGTATTGCGTTGACATCCATCATGTTCCAAACCAAGCGCGATTTCCATATCGCAGCATACGCGATATGCATTCTCCTGGTGGTAATTTACGCCGTATTTTGGTAATATTGGCGAAGCACAACAGCTAACAGCCAACAGCTAACAGCCAACTACTGCGACAGCATCAGCTGAAGCTGAATACCCGTCTGGAAATTCATCCGGTTGTATTGATTCTGGTTTTTCGGCCGGTTGATGGTTTGGTCGTAGTAGAATTTGATACCGACCATCCTACTGAACTGATAATCCGCCGCCACATTAATGGTAATATCCAAGGATCCTGATGTAACTTGCTCATCGTCTTCCGTGATTCTACGCAGCATTGTCTGGTTGTCTTTCAGGCCAAATCCGGCTGTGAGATTCAAGTCGCTGACAAACTGCCGTTTCATGCCGGAAAACACCAGTCCAATCTTGATGTCTTTGAAGCGGTAGCCTGCGGAGACAGTCACCTCTTTGCTGGTGGTTTCGGTCAGCTGGGTGTTTGTGAAACTCAAGGAGATGTTGCGGGATTGTTTGTATTCAACTTTCAGCAACATACTGTTTTTCAAAGTCATATCAAAACCAATGAGTGGGGAGAACTGTTCCGACAATGCCATTTGGCTGAGTTCGTGTGTGGAGATGAAGTCACCGAGGGCATTATATGCGTTGGGGAATCCATTTTCATCCTGAGTGTATGAGATGTTCGTAGAATAGCCGTTGACATTGTAGTTACAGGTGTAATTGTGGATAAGGGAGAAAGTTTGGAAAACCCGGTTCATACCCTTGATTTTGGTAAGTCCGTTATAATTGATGCGCCAGTTGGGGAGCGGGATTTTCAAGAAGGGGGAGAAGATGTTGGATTTCTCAGCATCTTTATTCAGATAAGTGGCAAAGAAAGCACCCATTAACACATCTTGGGATATGGCGCTGTAACCAATGGGGAATCCTGTCTCCGGGTCCACTTCTCCAGTGCTGGTGGGGTTGTTTTGGGCATAACGTTCCGATAATTGAGCTCTTACAGCACGGAAATCTTGGAATAAATCGTCATGATTCTTAAAGAAAGTTCCTAAACCGCAATATGTCATGCTGAAGGAGCCGGAGCGTTGGGGGGTGTAGTGTTCCACAATACCCATCTCATTCACATGGAAGTATTCGGAGAAGTTTTCCGTGAAGTTACGGTTTGCCGAAACGTCAATTCGGAAATCTTTGAAAGGTTCCACAGAAGCCCGGAAGTTGAGCACCTGGTTTTTGGTCCGCTGATATGGGGAATTCATCAGCGAGTCAGTTGTCAGCCAATGGTTTCTAGCTCCGATTTCTTGAATGTCAGGTTGGCCGCCGAACATAAACAGGAAGCCGGGGGTGCTGCTTTCCTTGGTATGTCCCACAAGTGTGGCCGAATACATATAACCTGGCAAGGTTGTTCCGCGCCCTTGAGTATAGTTGGCGGAGACATTTCTGAGGGACATCAGCAGTCGCACGGTTCCATCCAGGATGATCTTGCCGACTTGCGGCTTCTCTTTCAGCGAGTCGTTCTTGTCTCTGTTCTTTCTGCCCTTTTGGATTTCCTCTTCGGTCTCTTCTTTGGAAGCTTTGGAGTCTTTGGAGCCTTTAGGGTCTCTTGAGTTGGCGTTTTTGCCCGATTTGTTGTTCTGGAGAATGCCCTGGTTCACCTTTTTAAGATACGGGACAGAATTGTAAAGAGTCACAAAATTCAAAGAGGCGTTCCCTTGAACATTCTGTGAGTTTTGGATGGTGTTGCCAAGGTATGCGAGCGAAAGAGCCGATGCGGAGAAGGTGTACATGGAGGTATAGCGTACATTGGCATTTACGAACTTGAACAACGGTATTTTGTTCAGCGGGAGTTGGTAGGTGGCGTTGAAGTTCTGGCGGTAGTCGGTGGTACGTCCTCCTTTGCCGATGCAGCGCCATAACGAGTCTTTTTTCACGCGGGTGTCAATACGTCCGTCCGGCTCGTCTATGCGTGCTGAAGCATCGGCTTTGAACTCCAATTTCAGACTTTGGAAGATATCCCAGTTGACAGCGTAGTTTCTTGTCCAGTCGTAGGATTTCACATAGTTGGTGTCAATGATGATATTTCCTTGACTCTTAGGACGGTATTTGAACTCCTGCAAATCACGGTGCATACTGGTGCGAACGGTGATGTTCTTCGGCATGGGTGTGATGTTGAAATCCCGGATCAGCTGGAGCCATTTGCTCTTGGTCCATTTTGCACGCGAGAAAGGACGGAAGTTTTTAGGGTTGGTGCTGAAGGTATAGCCGATTTCTCCATGATGAATGTATTCGTTATTCATCTCCATATCCTCATTGCGCTGAATCATTTCGGAATAGGAGTAAGAGAAGTCGAGGTTTTCGATATCCCAAGGATGCATTTTGGTGTTGCCCTTTGAGAAGTCACGCTCTTTGCGGACGTTCATCAGGTTCACATTCTGCCGTTGAGTTACCGTGTTGGTCAGGAAGCGCAGGGAGTCGCGGGCTTCGGCGTTGGGAAGTTGCGACAGCTCGTCTCTCATCTTAACATCCGGATTCAGCGGGTTGTATTCCGGTTGCACAACGCCCAAGGAGTAGTCGTAATGAAGAGGGATTCTGATATTCCATTTCTCCGGGAAGAAAAGTTTTCCTCCGTCGATGTTGGTGGCAATGTCCACGTTGATGTTGGTCTCATGAGCCCTTTCGGTAATGGATTGCTCTAAAGCTCCGTAGCCGGGGGTGGAGTATGTTCCAGACACGGTGATATTACCGACATCAGCGAGGGTGGTGCGGGCGCGCAGGAGGGCGGCGACCCCTTGGCGGTCGTCGAAGCCGCTCAAACGCAGTTCGTTAATCCAGACTTCCGCTGATTTTGGCAACATGTCATCGTAGTAGCCGTGCGGGTCTGCATTTTGAGTCCGTTTCTTGGGGTTGCGAACGCCGATCATGATAGTCGTGACCTCACCCAGGTTGGGGTTGCCCACCACGGTCATCCGGTTTTCGCCGGTTTCAAGACCTACAGGAGGGTAAGGTATGGTGTTGCCGGGATGCATGCCGTTTCTGACAGCGGCATTACGTTGCATCTTCAAAGCAACCAAGGAGTCCAATGAGATAAACATGCGGTTTTTCTCCGGCCAGATGGCATTGGTGTCGCGACCGACTGTCCAAGGGGTGATATCCACGGGAATTTCATATTCGTAGAAGTTCTCCGTGAAGTCGGATCCTAAACGGATGAAAACCCGGATATCGCCGGGATTCAGCTCACCGGAAGAGTGGGCATCCTCGGCGTGGATGTACATCTGCAAGTTGTTGAATTGACGCAGGTCGTATGACGTGTTTTTATATACGGCACGCGAGTCACCATCGGGCAGGTTGACCACTTTCATGGTCAAAGACTGCTCGTTTTGGTTGATAAGCTGGGCGGTCATACCGTACGTCTGTTCACGGACAATGCCGGGAGGCAGCACGTATGGGATCGGCACTCTGTTGGCATTCTCTTCCAAACTCACAGTCCCTACGTAGAAGGAGCATTCCCCGTCATCTTGCGTCGGAAGGTAGTCACCGTCTTCACGCAGACTCAGGTTATACGAGCGCCAGTCGCTGCGGACCAGCTCGAAGGTGGCCAGACGGCAGATGATAGGCTCTTCGAAGTCTTTCATGAAAACACGCATGAAGCGAATGGAGTTGAATCCGGACATGTTGTTCACCACCTTGTCGGGATTGTGAATGGGGATGCGGAATTGATACCATTTCGTGGTAGGGCGGCTTCCGTCGGGAAGCGCTTTGGGGTGCCCTTCGTAAACATCGTTGATGTAGTTCTCTCCCACCACCATTTTGTCGGGCGACAGGTCGATGACGTACTGGTAGTAACGTTCGTCTTCGCTCAAGGTATTGTCGTTGTTCATGTCCTCCATGTTGGGCATACTGGTGGCGGAAGTGGGATAGTTTTCCCCCCCTTGACCTTGTTCGGGGGAGTTGCCCTCAGCGTTATTAAAGTATTTGTATCGTTCAGTGATTTTGACGTCCGCAGCATCATAGTCGCTGCCTCTGAAGTAGTGGTAGTCATCGGCAGACGGGTCTGCGACAGCCATTTGGTAGGCTTGGGAACCGACACCGAAAGCCGCCGCCACTCTGTCAAGGAAGGATTCCTTGAAAAAATCCGCCTCACGGGTGGAGGGCAGTCCGTCGTAGCCGATATCTTGATAGACGCGAGAGCCTGTCTTGTTGTCAAAAGCGTTGATAATCATTTGCTTGGTCGGCACACGCCCCCAAACGGTGAATTCGACATCCTCGTCTGAGTCATCGGTGGGCATTCCGTTTTCGAAAAATTTACGTCCGTCGCGCAAAATATCCTCGGAGATGTCTCCTAAGTTGAAATAGAGCTTACCTCCCTTGTGGTCTGGGTTATCAATGAACGGGTCCATCATCCAGAACTCGATATATTCGTAGTTGGAGGACTCGAAGTCGGTGTTGTCGAATTTCCGCATGATACCGCCCCAACGGGTTTCGGGGTCACGCAGGGTGCCGTCTTCGTTCAAACCACGGGAGAATCCTTCCGATCCATCGACATCATAGTTGTATGCACCGCGCTCTGACGGATAATAAGCTAAGTTGAATACGGTCATCAGGGTGGAAAGAGCGGTGGTGGGCTGTTCTTTGAAGGGGAAGAGCTCGGGCTCATACACCGCGCGGGCGTATGGTTGCGAAAGATCCTCCGCCGTCAGGTTCGATGGCACGGAGGTGCCTCCGTTATAGAATAACGGGTCAATGGTGTACCAGGCAAGGCGGGCGCGGTTGTAACCGTATGCCAATTGTCGGCGTGCGGAAGCGGAGATGTTCACTGGTGACGCCTCTGGGAAGAGGTCTGGCTGGCCTTGTGGTGTGGAAGCCAACACCCAGTTGGACATGTTCATCAGGTCGATGGTCGATTTCGCAGACTCGAAATTGTCAATATATGTGGTTCCACTTTTGCCGATCTGGCGGTTGTGGCCCGGGACAAAATGGGCAAATTCTCCATCCAGGTTCAAATAAGACTTGGTGGTAGTATGGTGGAAACTTAACAGGTCAATTGCCTTGGTGATGAACGGCAACTCTGTCTTATATGCGAAGTTCATGCCCCAGATCAAGTTGTTGATGGGTTCGTCACCATAGTTGACCTTGTTGGTGATCGGACGTTCGCGGAGGTTCAGCAAGGTAGCTCCGACGGTGAAATCAGGAGAAAAGACATAGTCCAAATTCACGCCGAACATCCGCTTGTCCATCTGATAGTTGTCATCCGTTTCGGGCGTGACGGTGATAGGTGTTCCGGAAGCCAGAATGCTTTGGTTGATGATGGTCACTACGCCCATGTCATAGTTGACCGTATAGTCCACATTCTCTGTTAATGCCACGCCGCCGGCAGTCACTTTCACCGACTTGGTCGCGCCACCGCTGGGGAAATGGAATTCGGATCCGTATGACGAGCGATAGCTACCTTCAATGTAATATTTGTTCTTGTTAGTGATCTGCTGCGCCATCGTTTTCGTCATGGTATACAACGAATCGAAAGCATATTTGTCAGCCAACTCGGGGTCGTCGAGGGCGGCGCGCAAATCCTTGCCGAAAGGTTCTGTGGTGGGGAAATATACACGACCGTTGTTGGAGTTGATGGTACCGCCATTGACGGCCGCTCCGTCAATGAAGTCGAAAACACCGTCGGGAGTGGGATCCTGTTGCTTGTTCAAACGGTCCAGACCCATTAACCTGATCAACGGGATGCCCTTTTGGGCACCTTGCGTGAAGAAACCGTTGGGAGTGCCTTCTGCGTCACCGGTATACAAAACGTTCAGACGGAACTTCTCGGGGGAAAGCTGATATGCGGACAAGCTGTAAACGTTCTTCATCATCAGTTTCCACAGCGGCGACTTGACGTTCAGGCTGGAACTCTTCAACAGTTTGACACGGATACAGTTGGGCGTGGCCACCTCGTTGGCGAACTCACCTACTTGGTAAACGTGGTCGTCACCGATGACCGTGTATTGGAACGCCACAGCCAGTACTTGGTCTGAGGCCAAGGCTGAATTCAGCGAGATGAAACCCAACTTGGTGTTCACCGTGTATTCACTGGGGGAAAGAAGACGGGCGCTCTCCACTTTTTCGTAGTTGGTCCCGGATTTCATGCCGATGGACTGCATATTGCCCGACACATTGGCGATGTTCCTGATCAGTGAACTGTCAGCATACGAAATCAGGTTGTTGGCGTTGTTGTCAGGGTATTGGCCTCCGGGGTAAGCCGGGTTGTATGAGAGGTTTGCAAATTCGGGGTCATATTCTCCCAAATCCGTGAATGCCACGATGTTACGGTTGTTTGTGGTAGCAGAACCTACCGTGGTGCGCCAAACTTCGATTTTCGTGATGATAATAGGCGAGCTTACCAAAGGTAAAGTGCTGAGGTATTGGTTGTAATGCTCTTCGAAGAAGTGTCCCAGGAAGAAGTGTTTGTTCTCTTCATATTCGTCAGCACGGAAATAGAATTCGGTTTCCTCCGCACCTCCGGAAATGGTGATGGATTGGGAGGAACTCTTTTTACGGGAAGCCACTGCTGTGACAAACAAATTTCCGAACTTGAGTTGTGTCTTCACGCCGAACAAACTTTGGCTGCCCGTAATCAACGTGCTGTTCAACGGGAAGGTGATGTCGCCGAATTCAATCAGTTGTAAAATGTCATCCTCCTTGCCGTTGTATTTCAGCTTGATCTGGTCTGATTTTGTGGTGACGGACAGTTCGTCGGTGGAGTAGTTCAAGTTAAACTCGATTTTCTCACCGATTTTGGCCAACAGGTTCAACTGTATGTCCTCGTCGAAGTCGAGTTGCAAGTTCTTTCTCTTTTTCACGGGGATGGCGAAGTTGTCGGTCTTGGTGAATTTTACGCCCAGTTTCAAGCCGATGTTTCCGGACGGGCGGATATCTATCGTGTTGCTGCCGAAGATGCCTTCGAAAATGTCACCTCCGATATGGAGTTGTGGAATCAGACCGCTACCGGTACGCGAATTCCCTTTACTGCCGATACTGCGGCTTTGGTTCTGCCAGTAGTCATGGATGCTCTGTTGCAGGTCGTAATCGATGTACTCGTTGATGTTCATGTATGCACCCGGTCCGAAGGGGGTGTTGCCGGTCATGTACTGGAAATTGTACGTGTTGGTGGTCGGATCGTAGATGATGGACGGTCCGACGCCCGGCGGATTCTGGAGGTAGAACGGATTGTTGGAACCAGGAATCAACGGGTTGTTGTCTGGTTGGGGCAAAGTCGGAGGATTCGTGTCAGGCGGACAAACCGGGTACGACAGTAGTGCCTTCTCAGGCAAAGACTTATGCATTCCGATCACGTCCGAAGCAAGCAGACTCAATGGCCCGAGTCCGATTACAAGGAATGCTAGGATGACAGCACGTATATAATGTTTTACTTTCAAACTTTCTTTTTTTTGTTACAACAATTTCAACGACTTCTTAATAAGTTCTTCCACAGATAGTTGTATTCCCTCTGCTTTTATGATTTTATCCAACACTGCTTCTGCTCCGGATTTCGGGAAACCCAAAGCAACAAGAGCAGATAACGCTTCATATTTGTTATTATTGTATGCCACGTTAATTTTTGTTGCATCCGCCCAGGAAGACTTCTTCGCCTTGTCCTTCAATTCTATCACAACACGCTGCGCGGTCTTGGCGCCAATGCCTTTTACCGATTGGATGGCTTTGACGTTTTCGGTGGCGATGGCGTTCAGCACCTCGCCCACACTCATGGAAGACAGAATCAGTCGCGAAGTGTTCGGACCGATGCCATTGACCGAGATCAACAGTTTGAACAGCTCGCGCTCCTCTTCCGTGGCAAAGCCGTAAAGCACCTGCGCATCCTCTTTCACGATGAAATGCGTGAGCAGTTTGATTTCCTGCTTGTCCTTGATTTCGGAAAATGTCGCCAAGGAAATGTTAACATAATAGCCAACCCCGCCGGCAGTCTCAATGATGATATACGCGGGATTCACTTCTTCTATTCTGCCTTTGATGTGGTTTATCATATTTTAAAAAACAAGCGGCAAAGATACAAAATTTGGGGTTATCTAGCTCATGTTCATTTTTCATCCCCAGTGTAATGGAATGGAACCCCTTTTTCAGCACAGAAACTGCGCCATTTTTCTACATAATAAACGGAATTAGACCCGTCCGCCTCAACTTCCTTGAATGGGAGGTGAGACATCATCTCGTCGGGGGGGATCCTCGGATTACGATGGAGAAGCAGGTAATCAATACATAGTTCATCATTTTTGTTTCGAACCATTTTTTTCTGGTTTTTGTTGAGAATAAAGTAGTTTTTGCCATTAAATCGGATGAAATCCCCGCGTTTGCACAAAAAAGGAGCGTCAAAATCGGAAGTGTCTATCGGCACTACCATGACGATCAGGTGATGTTTCCTCACATAGTTGCTGATGTTGTAACGGTACAAATTCTCCTTCTCGTTTCGGATGGAATCCGAAAAAAGCACCATGCTGCCTTGGCACTGAAATCCCATCGCGCTGCTTTTCCGGATATGATAGGCCAGAAACCCCGTTTCACTCTCCAACTGTACTTTCCGCACGGCAAAGGAGACGCAAAATAAGGTGAACAGCGTGCAGGTTGTCCAAAACGTTTTACGGCTTCTCCGATAAAGCAGCAAACACACACATCCGATAACGGCGTACAAAAGAATTACTTGAACGACGTGATAGTCAATGTTTTCCGTTACAGAGTGGGGAAGCTGCTCAATGAACCTGATGATGCGGTTCATGATGCTGATTTCCTTGGTCAGTACCCAAGAGGCATGTTGCGCGATGACAGGAATCACCGAAAGCGGCAGCAGGGAGATGCCGGTGATGATAACGACAAAGGAGAGAGTGATCACGGACAGGTTGGAGAGCAGGAAGTAGTTGGGAAATTTCGCAAAATAGTAGATGGAGATGGGGAACGTGCCGATCTGCGCCGCCACGGAAACCGTAACCAACTCCCAAAAATAGTTTCCGATGCGGGTCCGGCACGTGTACAATGCCGATTACTTTGGTTGGAAGAGCACAATTCCCGCCACAGCAAGGTAGCTGAGCTGGAAACCCACCTCGAATAATAGCAGTGGATTGACAATCAGGAGAATGAACATAGAGGCAAACAGACTGTGGAAAACATTGGTGTTCCGTCGCAGCAGCTGCCCGACGGCCACAAACGTGAACATGGTGGCGGAGCGCGTTACAGACGGAGCTAATCCGGTGATGTGCGCATACAGCCAAATGATCAGCATGACCAAAATTGTTTTGAGGATTCTTGAGCGGCGGAAAAAATCCAGAGGCTTCAGCATGAAGTTGATAATCATGAAGATAACGCCCACGTGCATTCCGGAAACACACAGAATGTGGCTTACTCCCGCAGATGAATAGGAGGCCGTCAGCTCGGGATCCAAGGTGTCGTCATCGCCCAACAGGATGGCTTTCAGAATGTCCAATTCCTCGCCGTTCATTCCTGCGGATATATAGGTGCTTGTCAGTCTGTTACGCGTTTTTTGCGCTAGGTATTTCACCCTGTTTTCGGGTCTGTTGCCAATACTCTCCCAGGCGTTCTCGTTCACGAAGCCAGTATAGTGGATGCCCCGCCGTTGCATGTAACGCTGGTTGTCGAAAGCGTCCGGATTGTATGGCGGCGGGATGCGGGATAGTTTCGCGTGAACAAACAGAAGGTCGCCGTAATGTAGCCCCTTGGCATCGGCGGAGGGTTTCAGGTAGAGCAGAACTTTTGCTTTTACGTCCTGTTTGTGGTTGACCTGCAATAATTCCACCGGGATTTTCACACTCTTTTGACGCAGAGTGGGCTCTTCCGCCACGCGAACCACCCAGTCGGTGTTGCTCGTCATCAATTCAGTAGGCAATGTCGGATGTAACCTTATGTTAGTCAGTAATATACCTGTCATAATAAAAGCTATGACCATCATAAGAGTCTTCACGATTCGCCAGCGATACGATTTGACAAACGTCAAGGAAAAGGTCATCAGAAAAGATACGCCTGTTAAGGTTAGCAGCAAGGGTCTGATCTGTTCCCCAAAATCGGCGTTGTAAGCAATAAGAATACCGATGACATACGGGAAAAGCAGTTTCACAACAGGATAGTTTTCAATCTTCATGGTAATATTTTTTTGTAATAGTCTTGTTTTCAATGTTTTATATATTGTTTTCGAGGTTAATAAAGATAAGTTTCCATGCCGCAAAAATAAAAATTTTTGTTACATGAAAATCAAATATAAACAAAAAAAGCAAGCAAACAGCTAAATGCTAATAGCCAAAAGCCAACAGCCAACAGCCAACAGCCGTTACAGCACCACTACCACCGCGTCTTTTGCCTTCTGGCGCACTCCTTTTGGCAACGTGATAGTGTATTCGTCACCTTTTTTGGAGATGGAGGCCTTTTCGGAGGAACCCAAAATGGTGGCTTTACCCGTTTTCACGGGTTTCTCAAGGTTTTTGAAAGTATAGGTGGCGGGGGCGAGTTCGTTTTCGGGGAATAGCAGCAAAGCGTAGCGTTGACCGTCTTTGCCCTGCGTGAAACGAACTTGTCCGTAGCAATAGGGAAGGCAAGGGCGGGTGCTGTAAATTGCCTTTCCGTTGACGCTCAGCCATTTGCCCATGTCTTGCAAGCGTTCCACGGCGGTTTGCGGGAGTGTGCCCTCAGGGGATGGTCCCACATTCAGCAGGAAATTGCCGCCTTTGGCCACGATGTCGATCAGCAGGTGGATGAGCCGGTTGGTGGACTTGTAGTGGTCGGTGGCCACGTACGACCAGGAAT
>R25__coassemble_469_pt1 | contig 24012 bp, 20 predicted proteins | sample R25__metabat2_low_PE_038 | metagenome-assembled genome bin R25
GTGCATGATGAGGCGGATGCCCTTCTCGTGGGCGTATTTGTTCAGCGCGGGCAGGTCGAAGTCGGGGTAGGGGGTGAGGAAATCGAACACGAACACCTTCTGTTTGCCGTACCAATCTTCCCAACCGACGTTCCAGCCCTCGATGAGCAGACCGTCAAATCCGTTAGCCGCCGCGAAGTCGATGTAGCGGCGCACGTTGGCATTGTTCGCGCCATGAGTGCCGTTGGGTTTGGCATGAACGAAATCAGTCTCGCCGATTTTCACTGACGGGAAGTCGTTGGTGTAGCTCCAAGTGCTCTTGCCGGAGATCATTTCCCACCAGACGCCCATGTATTTCACGGGGTGAATCCACGAAACATCCTCAAGAGCGCACGGCTCGTTGAGGTTGAGGATGAGGCGCGAGGCGAGTACATCCGTGGCCTTCTCGCAGACCATCACGGTGCGCCAGGGAGTGACGCACGGGGCCTGAATGCGGCCTTTGTAGCCCGTGGCGTCAGGACAGAGCCATGCCCGGAAAACCATCGTGGTGTCATCGAGATCGAGGTGCATGGTCGGAAAGTCAAGGGTGGCGGCCTCGTGGATGTTGAGGTAGAGACCGTCAGCGGTCTTCATCTGCAAAGCAGTCTGCACGCCGGTCTTGGAGAAAGCGGTCCAGGGCCAGCCGCCGTTCTTGTGTCCCGCTTCCCACAGATTGCGGATTTGCGATAGGTTCGATTCAGTGTAGTTATACTCTTGCGTGTCCAAGTCGCCGGGAATCCACCAGGCGGTGTGATCGCCGGCCATCGCGAACTCGGTCAGCTCCTCCTTGATCCAGAAGCAGACGAGCGCATTCTCAATCGGGAATTCGTAGCGGAATCCGAGCCCGTCGTCATATAGGCGGAAGCGGATTTGCATCACGGTAGCTTTCTTTTCGGTGGAGTGATCCATGCTCTCCACACTGCCGATGGGCTGTTCCAAGGTCACCAACATCTCGTTGTAATGGTTGCGGATGTGAGCTTCTTCGCCCCACACGGGTTCCCACGTCTCATCGAAAGTGTTGTAAGTCTTGTCTTTGATGACGAAGGCGTGCGCCAGATCGTCGCGCCATTCGAGGGTGAAGCCCATGCGCGAGGGCAATACCATGGGCTTGCCGTCGCGGAGAAGCGAGTATTGTGGCTGCCCGTTCACCACGGCGAACTTAAGTGCCAGCTGACGGTCAGGACTTTGCAACGTCAGAGCATCTGCTGGCATGGTTGGTGCTTTGGGGTAACGTTGGGCGAATGACGGCAACGATAGAATTGCCGTGAACAACAAGATGAGAGCGCCTGTTCTTTTCATAATTTGATTTTATTTTTTCGAGTGCAAAAATAATAATTATTCTTTGACAAGTTATAGTCATTGTTATAGTCATTGTTATTGCTTACGTAAAAATTGTATTTTTGTCGCCGAAAATAGATTTTTGCCAGAATATGAGTGGAAAAACAGTGCATTTTCTTAAGCAACATATATTGCCATTGCTCGTCATTGCGGTGGTGGCCTTGGTTATCAGTGTCAGGCACTTGAATGAGCCACCGGCATATATTCATGCGTGGGCGCAGGCGGACAACTATTCGTTGGCGCTTGGTTACCGGCATAACGGCTGTGACTTCTTTCATCCGCAGACGCTAATTTTCAACAAACAGCAATATGGTTTTGAGGATCCAGAGTCTCTGATTACCGGCTGCGACCTGCCGTTGCACCATTGGCTGGCTGCTGTGTTGATGAAGGTTACGGGCAGCAATCAACCATGGGTTTTCCGTGGGCTCACCCTCTTGGTCGCAATTTTGGGACTTTGGGCACTCTATCTGCTGATGTTTGTCCTGTCGGGTTCGAGGGCCAAGTCGCTGCTTGTCGCCATTTTCATGGCAACATCTCCCTCTTTCGCCTATTATAGCGGCTCTTTTATCCCTACAGTGCCCGCTCTTTCACTGGCTGTGGGCGGGCTGTTGCTTTATGCGCTTTACTTACGTGGCGACAAAACGTGGTTGCTATTCGTCAGTATATTGTTGCTGACTTTGTCGATGATGGAACGCACCTCCTTTGCTGTGTTATGGGTGGCGGTCGGATGTTTCCAGATGCTTAGGATTTGGCGTGGTGAGGCACGCTTTCGGACCTCATGGCTGCCATTCACCATTGGTGCGGTGCTTTTCGCCGCATGGTGGTTGTGGAGCATGCATTTACGTCAGCAATATGGATCGCTGTTCCTTGGCAGTTTGCTCCCTGTACAAAATATGGATGAAGCTCGTGAAGTGCTTCAGTATGTCCATGATCGCTGGAAGTTCCAATATTACCAGCGGATCCAGCATTGGCTCTATGTGGCGGTGGCGGTCGGTGCCATCATCACCTTGATTGTCAAAGGGAAAAAGTCTGACACGGAAACTAAAAAGCTCTCTTTGTGGTGGTTACTGGCTATCTGGATGTTCGGTGAGTTGTTGTTTGCCGTGGCCATGTCACAGCAATACTCTGACCATGACTACTATTTTCTTGACAGCCTCTATCTTCCAATATTAATGTCATTTGCAGGTCTGTTGAGCATTCTCCCCAATCCATCCAAACAATGGAGCCGTATAGGTGCCTTGGTTATGGTGTTGTTCCTCACTGGTTATATGACCTTTGTGGCTTGTCATACGCAACGGACTCGCCGGTTGGAAGGCGTTGAGGCCCTTGCAACCGCCGTCCGTTACAAAAACGCAAACCGAATGTTGGAGGAAACGGGCTATGGATCAAAGGACTTGCGTTTCTTGACGCTGTTTTCTTATCCACAGAACACTCCTTTCGTGATGATGGACAGGGAAGGCTACGCAGTCATGTGGACGGATACCAACGTGGTCAACCATGCGCTGACATTCGACTATGATTACATCTTGGTGGAAGATGAAGTCTATCGTCGTGAATTTCAGGAAGCGAACTTCATTCTGCCCCGTTTACAGAGGTTGGCGGGTAATGGGGAAATTTCCGTTTGTACACTTTCCGACAGTGTGCTGCATCCGACAGCCGATCATTTCTTTGAATAAAATCACGGACAATACGGAATGTTATTGTCGCGTCTCGGCCTTGTCGTCAGGCAAGGTGATTTCCATTTTCTGCAGGGTGACAAACTCTCGTGAGGAGAGTCGGACAGGAATGTTTGCGGTTTTCCCATTGGGGCGCAGCATTTTAAGCCCGATGACTTTCACCTTGCTGATATAGTCAACAGGTTTTTTCAGTTCGCTGAGGGTGCCGGTGGGCTCATAGAGGTTCATGGAGCGAACAGTGCCCGGTACAATGACGGTCATGTTGTTGACGGTCAGATTGGGCCAGCACTTGCGGCTGAGCTCGGGACGATTGTTCGCGGCGGTATCCAGCAGCATCACATTGACCAGTGAGTGATGGCGCATGGTGAGCTCGAAGGTGCAGTCTTGCATCACGATGTCGAAAGGGGTATAGGCGTTGTAGCTGGAGCGGATGCGCACGGGGATGCAGTCCACGAAACGGCAAGAATCGAAGGTGACGGTGCCGTACATAGAGGAGAACTGGGTCTGCCGTTGCCGAAGCGTGCATCGTTTGAGCAGGGCGTCCCGTCCGTAGCAGTGAATGTCGAAACGGTTGATGTCGCAGTCTGTCAAAACAGTGTTGGAAAGGTTGTTGGTGCCGAAAACGCCCCAGTTGCCGTCGGCGGTTACCCGATCAAATGTAGTGGCCCACAAGTTGTTGAGAGCGAAAGCGTAGCCGTAGTCGCGCCATCGTCCGTAGCCGGAGTAGGTGCCGTCCACGGTCACATCGCGGAAAGTGATGCGTGCCGAATTGCTTATACTGAACACGCCATCAGCAATCATTCTGCTCTTGGGTGTGGTCACGTGCACGTCTTCCACCAGCACATTGAACTGACCGTTCAAATAGAGGCAACCCGTTCTGAATGTGGAGCCTTCACGGCGGTGCAAGGTCAGTCCGCGGAAAACTTTCTCCGAAGTGTCCACGTCGTAAAAGGATGCATTGAGGCGGGTGGAGTCTGTGTTCCAGGGAGCGATGGGCTTGTTCATGCCCTTCCCGTCGTGGACCCAGATGAGGTCCTGCCGGAACACGCGGTAGCCGTAGCCGATGCGCTCCGTCCAGGGGTTGTCGTCTTTCAGGACCAGAAGCTTGTCTCCGGAAGCCAGATCCGGCATCATGCGGAAATCCCCATTCTCAATCCGGTGTTTTGAGAGCGTCAGTTCTTGCTGCCGGTTGGGCATGGTGAAAAGAGCGCCGTGCCGGGCATGATTGGTGACATAGAGCACCAGTCCGCCGAAATCGGTGTGTGTGCCGAGAGGGATGCTCTTGAAGTCGGCCGGAAGCTCGATTTCAAGGGTGTCAATGCCTTCGTAGTTTACTTCCAGGCCGCGTGCAAGTGCCTCGGCATGTGCGTGATACAGAGCCCAATAGCGGGCGGTGTCATTTTCCGCTTCGCGCAATCCGAAATCAAATGGGGAAACTTGTGCCATGGCCATAGGGATTTGGATACTGGTTAGCGTCAGCAATAATGCGGTCAACCAGAAGAATCTTTTCGATTTCATAACGATATGTCCAAATATTTTTCTTCAAACTAACTGATAATCAATTTTTTATATTGTTAACGAGGAGTTTGGATCCAAAAGACAAAAATACGATATTTTATGTATTTTTGCCGCAATGAAAAAACTGATTGTTTGTTTGGCAATATTTGCCGTGGTTTTGTCGGCTGTGGCACAGGAGAAACCGGATGTGTCGCGGTTCTATGGCGGTGTTCGTGTCGGTTTCACGGCGTCGCAGATTTCCGGCGACGACCTGTCGGGTTTTCACCAGCTGGGCGCATCTGCGGGACTATTCGTGAACCACGCTGTGAATGCTTCGGGAAGCCTGAAGCTGCAGCTGGAACTCGATTTCACGATGAAAGGAAGTCATTCCTACACTCCTCCCAAACAGCAGTACGAGACGGAATTTTACTCCTTGCGGTTAGGCTATGTGGAAGTGCCTCTGCTGTTGGAATGGGCTGTCGGGAGATGGACACTTTGGGGCAAGCCGTTCCAATTTGAGCTGGAAGTTGGACCTGCGTTCGGAGTGGTCGTCCTGCAAAAGGAATGGGAAGCCACGGGACTGATTGTCGGAAGACCTCCTTTCCGGCGTTTTGAGTTCTCCGGTATGGCGGGATTATCGTTGAAAATTGCGGATCATCACAGTGTCAATTTGCGTTTCAGCAATTCAGTTATCCCTGTCCGTATTCCCACTTGGGTCTATGGAAGGGTCATCAACAAACAGTTCAACACCTTGCTGATAACTAGTTATTGCTACCAATTTTGAAAGTTTCCTCCGTGTCCCAATAGGCGCGGATGGAAATACTCTTCGGGAAGGCGAACATCTTCTCCGGCTGACATTTAGTAGAGTAGTCACCGGTATCCCAAATGCCATTTTCATTTTCATCAAGGAAAGCGCTGATGCGATATGTGTCGGGATTCAGGAATGAATAAGTGATGGTTGAAGTGCCGGTCAGCCGGTCTTCCTGCATTTTACGCTCCCCTTTCCATAAGGTGACGATATACGTCTTTCCCTCTTCCAGAAGTTCGTAGTTCATGATAAGCGTGCCGTAATCCTTGATAGATTTGGCGGAGAATTGTGTCTTTATAGTGTCGTTTGTGAGTCCGTTATACCCGTAAAAAACAGAATCGGGGATCATTACCGTATAACTTTTCTTCTCCATATATTGCATAGGGAGAGGCAGTTCCATCACAAATGTGTCAGGGACGGAATAGCGATAGATGACTGTGTCTTTAACGGATTGTTGTTGAGAATACACATAAACATCGAAGGTGTCGGAAGGACGAATGGGGTAGGGGAATTTCAGCATCAACGGTTTATGGTATTCGCCTGCATTCAGGAAAGTCACGTTGAATTTTTTTGTCTGGTTTGAACGTCCTCGTCCGCTTGTCGCCTTTTCATGATAAGGCGCAAGACGCACGGTGTCAAGATGATTGTCGGCGTTGAAGTAATAGACGGTGGTGTCCGACAAGGGTGATTTCAGATACCAGGTGATGGAGTCTTTGGTCTCGTTGAAGCGTTCAAAATATTCCAAATGATTGTCAGCAGGAGTGGCGGAGAAAACATTAACTGCTGATTTATAAGGGAATATGTAAACTCCAGAAGCGGGATTTTCGTATCGTTGCAGTTTTTGTGAGGTGTCTGTGGCTGTAAAGGAGTACAAAGTCAACAGCGGGAGTGTTGCTTTGAGGGAGTCGGATGCACTGTCCGGCAGTGCATGGTATGCGGTGACGGTCTCTTCCAGGAAGGCAATTTCCTCATTGGGGAGATTGTAAAGTAAATCGGAATTTATATCTTTGAGGGCGAATATCTTATAAGTTCCTTCCGTGATGTTTTGAAAAAGGAAGCTTCCGTCATCATGGGTTTTGGTGACGTAATCAGGCCTTGTGGTGAGCGGCAGGGAATCGGCCGTGTTTTTGTACAACAGCACGTAGAAATCCTTGGAAGGAGCCAGACTCTTGGCATCCAATATGTTGCCCCGAATCATGTAAGCGTCCAGACTGTCACCGGTGGAGAAACTGTAATGAAAGTAGCTCAGGGGCGTGTTTTCGTGGTAATCCCGTATGCAGTCAGAGAAGACCATGTTGTAGGTGGTGTTGGCCCGCAGAGTGTCTTTGAACTTGATGACGAGGGACTTGCCTTTCAAGGTGTATTGCGGTGATTCCGACAGCGGGGGAGAGATGAGTACATTTGTTGTCGGGTTGTTCAGTGTGACATATTCGTCAAAAAAAAACCGGATCTGTTTGTCGTGAAAACGCACAGACTGATTCTCGGGAGTCATCTTCACCACCTTTGGCGGTGTGGTGTCCCGCGGCCCGCCCGTCGGACTGGAAATCTTCGCACAGCCCGCGAAAAACGCCGCCAAAATAATCATTGCCGCAATAACATCAATACCTTGTCTTTTCATCTAATTCTCTAATTCTCTAATCATCAAATCATCCTATTCTCTAATTAAAACGGAATAAATCCAATCCCCAGCTTCAATCCGAAGCAATAAGCGCCGAGAATACGAGTACGTGCGTAATGGTCATATCGCAAGGTGGATTCTTCATAGTAAATAGCCGAACTGTCCTTTATTCTGGCAAAAGGCACCTTGTAGCCGCCAAAGGTGGTGCCGAGACTTGCACCCAGCGTGAGTTTGAGACGGTTCAGTAAGATGAAGTCGTAGCCGTATTCGATTTTTAGGCCGAAAATGTTGCCTTTGTTCTCTATGATTTCTTCGTATGGTTCTTGCGTACCTTCGATGATGCCGATTTGTATGCCTTCGGTGTCCATTTTATAATGGTAGAAGAAGCCGTCAAAAATGAACTTGAAGTAATGTCCGAGCGGTGCGAAACGGTTTCCGACATATTGTTTGTAGTAAGCGTTAAAGCCGTGTGCGATGATGTTCCCGTAAAGCTCAGCTTCGCCCCAATCTGTATAGCCATAGTATTGGTGTCCTATCCGGAGGCGGCAGTCGCTGCCCTTGAAGGGCGAATTGTAGTAGTTGTATCCGACGCCCACCGTTCCCTTTTTCCACACCATCAGCTCGATGTTGGGTGTAAGAAAGTAGTTGAGCCCCAGATAACGTTGCGCTCCTTTAGAGATGTCCCAGCCCGAACTCACCGGATTCGGGTTCAGCCATGCGGGTGAAATGTAACCCTCCATGTTCAGGATCACATGGTTGCCCAAGAAGTTGTACATCTTCGGTTTCACGTAATCCTCGACCTTCTGATAGACATACCCGTTCACGTACGCCTTGCGCATCACCTCGGATTTGGAATAGTGGCTGGAGACTTCTGTCTTGCCATCCACCACATCGATGACGCGGAAATTCACATCGACATCGTGTTGGCGGAGCCTCAGCACGGCCGCCACGACGGGCAGGGAGTAGGGGAATATGGGGGCGAGCCAGGGCAGAGAGATTTTGTTGCCGAAGAAACTGCGGCCGGGAGCGTCCGTCACATGCACGAAGCAGAGCTTTCGGCTGCCCAGCTCGGCGGCGATGTCATCAAGGTATTCAGAGGTGTGGTAGCGCATGTCAAGACCGCCGGCGTTGGTGAAGTCGTCGTTCCAGAGGCGCATTTTCACGTAGTTGTTGTATTTTTCCGTTTCCGGTTTGGAGAAGTCCATGGAAAGCGTGACTGGAGTGATTTTTTGACCTTTGAGGGCGCGGCACATCAGCTTCTGCAGCTGCTCGGCATTGCGTTTGTCGGCGGAAGAACTCTTGACGTGATGGTAGTTGGCGTAGATGTGGTAGATTGGGGTGGCGACCAAAACCGACTTTTCGTTCCCGATTTTGGCATCGGAAACAGACTCTAAAACTGCCTGCATCTCGGCGTTCACCACCGCATCGTTGACCCAGGTCTTGAAGAGCGAGTCGCTGTGGATGTCCACAAGCATGTAGTTGACAGTCTTGAACTTAGGGTCAGGCAGCACTTTTGCGTTCACGCTCTGCTGCTTGATGCGGTCGTACTTGGAATTGGTGGTTGCGGGGCGCGTCGTGTCGCCGCCCGTTTTGGCGATTTCCTCCAGGGTGGTTCCTTGCGGGTAGTCACAGAAATCGACAAACCGCATTTTGTTTTTCACGAAGATGTCGTTGATGAGGTCCTTGGCGATGTTTTGCAGATATTCGTCACCAGGAGAGGATTGCAGTGCTGTCCACGCATTGCGTAGCGCGAGCACGGCATACTCGTTGCGGTTCATTTTGGAAAGGAAGTAGTTGACCTGCTGTTGCTCGCCTTCCACATCGCGGTAGGGCTCCATGTACGAGCTGGTTTGCCCGGAGCCCTTGTGCTTGGCGGCTCCGTAGTAGGCGGTGGCTTTGGCGCGGCACAGGTAAGCGTTGTCCGGGAAGTGCTGTTCCATCACATGGATGTTGTAAATGGCCTTGTCGTAGTCGTGGTTGATGAGGAAGCGGTCGATGCAGGCGAAGCGGGCCACGTTGCGCAGGCGTGTGAACTGATCTTCGGGTTGCACAAAGCGTTTGCGGCCTTCATTGGAGAACTTGCTCACCAAGCCATTGGCCAACGTGCGTCGTTTTTCCACGTTGGGGTGGGTGAGCAGCGTGTCGATCATGTTGGAGCGGTCGGGGATGTTGGCGACCGTTTTCAGGAAGTAATTGTCCGGGAATTGATAGAAGCCGGCCTCCACTTCGGAACGCTGGAACGGGATTTCATCGAAAGGCAGGTCGGCGTAGAGCAGCACGTCGAAGAGGCCGTCGAGGATGTCGTAGCTGTAGGGGGAATCCTTGTAGTAGGTGAGCAGTCCGACGCGGTCAGCGGCGAATTCCTGCTCGCGGGAGAACTGGTGGTGGCGCATATAGCGGCTCACAGCGTCTTTGTCTTTGCTTTTCGAGTTGTCGGCCTTGCTGTGGCGCTCGCTGTAGTGGGCAATCTCATGCGCCAGCACGAAGGCCAGTTCCGCCTCGTTGGTCACCTGCGCCAGCATCCCCATGGTCACCAAGACGGTGCCGCTCGGCAGCGAGTAGGCGTTCACGATGGTGCTCTGCAGGATATAGACGTGGACTTCCTGCTGCAGTTGCGGGTAATTGACCAGCAGTTTCTCTTTGATGTTGTCGAGATACTGGTTCATCTCGGTGCCGTAGAGGATTCTGCCCTGATTAAGCATGGAGACGAGGAACGGGCTGTATTCCTTGTCCGACTTCGGGGTGTTCGCGGCCTTCTTCAGATCGGCGGGGAAACTGCCCTGCGACTCTATCGGTGCGTAGTTGTTGACCGAGAGCTGCGGCTGTGCGAAAGTGGTCAGTGCAAAAAAGGCTATGATTATGAGTGTGATTCTCTTCATTACAGTATTTGTTTTTTGCGGTGCAAAAATATATTTTTTTGGGTTACTGGGATTCTGGGGTTAATGCAATTGTTGGGATACGAAAAGATTAGAAAGGATGTGTCAGTTTCGAGATTCGGTTCGAGACTTTATCCGAACGGCATAAAATGAGGCCTTCCGGGGTGATGAACAACGGTTCGATCATATAGCATTTGTGTTCTTGGTAATTCATGAGCATTTCCGGGCGGGAAATATCGTGTTTGCTGTTGATGGTGCAATGCGCTGCACAAACATTATCGTAGTCGAGACCAACCCCGAAAACCCTTTCGGAAATGAAGGTGTGCTTGTCTGTTTCTCCATTGTAGTTTTGGCAGTTGTCGTGGAAAAAAAGGTGTATCTTGTCTTGGTACATCATCGCATAGTAGGAAAACATTCTTGAACGAAGTCCCGTTGGAGACGAGGAATGGCCCACAACACATTGGTTCTTGTTGATTGTCTTGAAGTCGTTGAACTCACCGGTTTTGTCGGCGAAGTGCACAAGGATGGGACCGCCGGCGGTTTGCAGCTCAATCCCCCTGTGTAGCGTCTGCATCTCACCTAACAGCACCAGACTGCTGTCGGAAAACTCGAGAAAATCTATTGTATAGGCATTGAAATCCTCCGCCGATTGCTTTGTGGCCGAGTGTCGGTAGGAGTAGTAGGAAGCGGGGAACTCCTGAAGATTGAGAAGAATGCGGCTCAGGGATGGATGGGAAGTGGCAATGTAACAGCCCGTCTCTTTCTTGCCGGGCGCCGTGGCGTAATAGCCGCCTAAAGCTATACGGTTGCTCTTGGTGACCAGCAGCTTTCCGCTGGAAATATGCCCGAATTCCACGGGTTCCTCCACGGTGTTCTGTTCGCCGTATTGGCCGCATTGGTAGAAGTGAAGCGTTTCGTTCTCGTAAATTTCCCTGTCGCCCTCCTCTTTTGGGTTAAATGAAATGAGTGCGGTGTAGATGTCGGCGTTGTCGTCAATAGCTAAGTCCAAAAGTTTGAGGGTTTTGTTCTCGAAGTCAAAATCAATGGGGTGCTCCCACTTCAGACCGTTTTCATCGAACGAGAGCATGTGGGCACTTTGCAAATTGGACGTGTTGAACTGCATCTGGAAGATGACGACACCCGCCTTGCGTTTGTCAGGGGAAGTGACACCGACGGATTCGAACGTTATGCGTTTGTCAATGGGCACTGAAAACACCGTGGTGGGGATCCAGACATATTTTTCCGCGTCTTTGGGAAGGGCATTATAGCAAATGTTGTAGGTGTCGTCTGTGTAGTAGTCGTATATGGAAATCACGCTCTGGCTGTCCTCATAACAAGCCAGCAAACAGAAAAACTGATTTTTCGCTTGGCCCGTGCGTTTCACGAGGATTTCCCGTCCCACCCCGCCGGATTTAGGCAGGATGGAGAGCCCGACATCGTAGAATTCCCCATAAAACGAACGGGTAAACCAGATATATCGGTTCACTTCATCTTCGGTGCGAAATGACGGGAAACCGATGTATTTCCTGACAATGAGGTCGGAGAGCTGTTCTTGCGCGAAAGCTGTACTCGCGATGAGAACGCCTAAAAGCAGAATCGTTTTTCTCATTTTCTTTCGAGGACCTCTAATTTACTGCTTTCGCGTCACACCCAGTCTCTGCGAGGTCCGTTAAACAGAATTAAAAAGAGTGACGCTGCAAAATTAGCAATTTTCCTTATTGTATGGACGCAAATCTTCCGAAAGGTTGCAGTTTGTTGGCGTTTTTTTCCGGAGATTCGGATGGATTTCTGTGGCTTGTTCGCTAAAATTCACTCCGTCAGATTGTTGCCGCTTTTGAACACACGCGAAAAAAACGTACTTTTGCCGCTTGTAAATTTAAAGGATATTGGAAGATGAACAAAGTGAGGATTTGGACATTAACTGTCATTTTAGTTGTTTGTAATTCAATAAATTGTGTTTTTGCTCAGAAGAACAAGGTGGATTACCCGCAGGCCGAGTGGTCGAAGGCAGCGGTCATTTTGATGCACACTCCTGGTCAGGAGTTGTTTGACGGGGTGATTCATCCTTCGGCGGGACTTTTCGAGGACTATTTTGTTGTAGATAAGGCGGCGGCGGAGCACAGGAACTATATCAAGATGCTGCAGAAGAACGGCATCAAAGTCTATACGGTGCGGCAGATTCTGGAGGAGACAGGCATTGACAGTTTGCGAGCCTTGGCGGGTGAACTGCTCCAATACGATGTCACCACGCTGGATGATGACGCAGCGGCTGATGCCGCCCGTTACAAGAAAGAGGTGATTGCCAAGATGAGCCGTGCCGACCTGATACGCTGCATCCTGTTGCAACCCACGGTGGTGCTCTACAAGACGGGTCTTAATACGGGATTTGAGGCCCAATATGTGCATAATCCGTTGATGAATCTCTACTTTACCCGCGACCAGAGCATCACCACTCCGCGAGGCCATGTGATTTGCAACATGAACTCTTCCCAGCGAGAACCCGAGGCCGATATCATCAGTCTGTGTTACGCGCACCTTGGTTTGAAGCCGATTCTGCGCATCAAGGATGAGGGACGCCTGGAAGGGGGAGACTATTTGCCCGCCGGAACCCTGTCGTTCATCGGATGCGGTATGCGCACTAACGATGAGGGCATTCGGCAGATGATGGATGCGGACGCTTTCGGCCACGACACCGTGGTGGTGGTCCGCGACCACAAGTTCTGGCAGATGCAGATGCACCTCGATACCTATTTCAATATTATTGACAATGATCTTTGCACGCTGATATCCAGTCGTTTGAATGCACAAAAAGACGATCCGGAGTACGTCACCTGCGACGTGTGGGTGCGTGCGCCCGGCACGAAGAAGTACACCCTTTTGTTGAAGAACCTCTCTTTCGTGGATTTTCTACAGAATCGTTTTGAGATTATTCCCATTGACAGCGAAGATGAGATGCACTATGCCAACAATTTCCTGACCATCGCCCCGCGTCACATCATGGCGGTGGATGGTCAGTCGAAGACCCTGCAACGGCGTTTTGCCGAAGCCGGCGTGAAGGTGGAATGGATCCCGTTGGAGAGCCTCATCGACGGCTACGGTGCCGCCCACTGCATGACGCAGGTGATCAAACGACAGACGCGCTGGTAGTCGCGGTTAGAAAGTTGGAAGTACAGTTAACTACTAACTACTAGCTGCTAATTACAAATTACTTATTACAAATTACTAATCTCCACCAGCAGCCCCTTCAGATATTCCCCTTCCGGGTGGTAGATGCTGACCGGATGGCAGGGGGCGTGCTGCAGGCGGCTGACCACACGGACGTTCTTGCCGGCGAGGGCGGCGGCGGAGAAGACGAGCGTCTGGAAGTCGTCGCGGCTGATGGCCTGCGAGCACGAGAAGGTGAAGAGCAGTCCGCCGGGACGGATTTTCTCCATCGTCTTGCGGTTGATGTTGCGGTAGCCCTTGATGCCCTGCTCCTTCACGCGGTGGTGCTTGGCGAAGGCGGGCGGGTCGAGGACGATGAGGTCGTAATAATGGTCGGGCATGCGGTCGAGGAAGGCGAACACGTCCTCGCAGACGGCGTTGTGCCGCTGGGTGTAGTCGCCGCCCATAAGTCGCACGTTCTCCTCCACGAGGTCGATGGCCTTCTGCGAGATGTCCACGGAATCCACGTGCTCCGCCCCACCGCGCAGGGCGTAGAGGGAGAAGCCGCCGGAGTAGGAGAACATGTTGAGGACTGTGTGCCCCTTTGCCAACTCGCCCACCATGGCACGGCTCTCGCGCTGGTCAAGGAAGAAACCGGTCTTCTGCCCGTTGAGGATGTCGATTTTGAAGAGGATGCCGTGCTCGGAGGCGATGACCTCCTCGTCGGATTGCCCGTAAATCCAGCCGCTTTCCAACGCATTGTCTTCATCCTCATCGGTTTCGATGGCGGTCTTGAGGCAGATGGCTTTCGTGTCGGGCAGCAGCTCGGCGAGCAGTTCCGAGAGGGTCTTGTGCAGACGGTACATGCCCATGGAGTGCACCTGCATGACGAGGTGGCGGTTGTAGGCGTCGATGATGAGACCGGGCATGCCGTCGCCCTCGCCGTTGACGAGGCGGTACATATTAGTCTGCGGGTTCGGCAGCAGGATGCTCTTACGGAACTCAATGGCGTTCAACAGCTTGCCGCGCCAGAAGTCGCGGTCGATGTCGCGCTGCTCGAAGCTGAAAACGCGCACGGCGATGGTGGTGGGTTGGTAGTGTCCGGTGGCGAGGTACTGGCGTTGTGCGTCATAGACCTCCACGATGTCGCCGTCGTGTACGTCTTTGTCTTTTCGGGCGATGGCGCCGGAGAAGACCCACGGGTGCCGCCGTTGCAGGGATTTCTCCTTGCCGGGGCGCAGAATGATGCAGGGAAGGGGGTAGTTATTCATGCCGCAAAAGTACTATTTTTTCGGGTGAAGTCTGAGAGACGTGATAAATTTTGTGATTTCGCAAATTGATTCTTGACGATTTTGCGCCATTCCTGTCAGTACTTGATTCTGAAGTACTCCAGCAATGCCTTGTATTGCTGTATTGCTTGATTGTTATGTGTTATGTGTCGAAAAATTGTATTTTCGCGAATCGAAAATGTTGTTATGGATAACCTTTCTTCCGTTCGGCGCACGTTTCTCTTGATGGCCTTTGCTTTGACCGTCCCGCTCTCATGTTGTTGGGCGCAGCGCGAAGGGCAGAAGGAACTTTTGGATCGGGCATATTGGGAAAAGTCTGTGGAGACCTTACAGCAGTTTTTTGAAAACTGGGCCGATGAGATACCCCAGAACGAGGCGGAGGTGACCAACGACACGGTTGCGGAAGCCTATCGCGTGTTCAAGGCCTTCTACCAGCCGATGCAGCTGGAGTTGCTTACGGATTCTGTTTACGGTGAGGATACGACTCTCTTTATGAACAAGCCGTTTTATATTGTGCAAGGAACCCTTTGGGAGGTTCGGGTGGCGGATGGGATTCCTTACACCAGAGCAGAACGAGACTCTTTTCTTGTGACTCGTGCGCGGGAATATAAGCTTGAGCACCCGTGGATTGATTTGGAGGAGGTGATTCGTGACACTTTTGAGTATAGACCCCGATATGAATATCCAAGTTTTCCTCCTTTTGAGTATGTGCCGTCGCGACGGATCGATTCTGCCATCCGGTTTTGCCCGAATGTGCATTTTGAGGGGAAAAAAGTGGTCTATTTAACTCCGGAATATCGTGTGTTGTTGGATAAGTTCATGGAAAAGCCCGGCAATAGTCGAGATCCTAACAAATTACGAGAGTTAATGCCGGGGTACGAAAGTGGGATACGTTCGGATTTTCTCAGCTGGATGGCTTTGGTTCGTCGGCACAATATAAGTTGGGATTACCAAACCGGTCCTTGTGTGTATGGGATCATTCTTGACTCCCAATTTCAGCGCGCGGTGGTTCTGTACTATTATCGGTTTGTCGGTTACCAGGCCACATTGCTGAAAGAGCAGGGTGAATGGCGGGTCGCGAAGGTTGTCTCGACGTGGATAGAGTAGCAGCAAGGAAGTTCTTTCAGGGTGAGTTTGTTTTATGACCGGAAAAAAAGTATTTTCGCAAATTGAATGGTTTGTAATATGAAAACATGCAATGTTAAAGTTAAGAAACTGCTGAAAAAGATATTGATTCCATCGCAGACTTCCTAGTGGATTAGTGAGTAGGTTTACCGTTTCAATAGTTTGACAATCCATATCAACAAACCCAAAATGTAGATGTTACTTATAACAAGCGCAATGGTCAAGCCGTTGATGTGGGAATTGTAAGTTGCTTCAGTTAAAGCGTATTTGCCGTCAACCATAGCGGATAAGTACATCATAACTTCTGCAATTATAGCAATAAGCAAAACCAAGAATGCTGAGATAATAAAGATTTTGTGCCGCTTCATAATATTTAGAATAGGTTCTTACTTGGCAATTTCAATAATGGGCACACCAAGTGCTTGCTGAATCAAAGCGACAGTTTTGCAAGTGAAATTGTGGCCGAAAGAGAACCATCTTGACACTTCGGATTCCTTTTTGCCAGTCAATTTTGCCAAATCACGTTTGGTCATACCTTTATCTTGCAGAATTTGGTATATCTTTTCGGAAATACTGAAATTCAAGTCAAAGGCGGCACGTTCTTGTGGTGTTATTGAGTTGTGTGCTTCTTCCAGAATGGGTGAAAAAATCTTTGTGTTCATATTGCTTGTCATGATAATTGAAATACTTTTCCTTCAATTCCTGTGATTACATTCTTTTCGATAGTTATGGATCCTACTTTCTGCGCTTCTGCAAGTAATTTGTCGAATTCTTGCAAATCCATCACATAACCGCTCAATTCAGTGTTCTCCTCGTATGTGCGAGTGCTTTTTATTCCCCCATTGCCAACAATAAGTATTTGGTCGGATATTCGAAGACAATATAGTCTTAGTTTACGTGAGTCTATAGATAATGCTGCCACTCTGTCGTTCATCTTACCTTCTGGGCGGAAAAAGCGTTCGAATGCGCCAACAGCAACAATTTTCTCTAATGCTAATATGATTTTTTTGTAATCAATATTAAGAGTGGCATCGTCTTTGAATTTTTGCACAAAAGCTTCATATTCACTAAGAGCATTGCCATCGAAGCAAATAGAGTATAGGCTGACGTTGTCCGTTTGTTCCAGTGTTTTGAGAGTTACTTCCTTCATCTTTTTGTCCTTTTTGAAAACGTGGCAAAGATAATGTTTTTATTCAAATGTTTAACATATATGTGAAAAGATTTTTTGATTGGAGAATAAACAGAAATTTCGATGTTTATGAAATCTTGATTGTCAGTCCTTTATTTTGAAATACTCCAGCGATGCCTTGTATTGGTCTTGCGCTGTCAGGCAGGTGTCGCAAAGGTAGTCGTTGAGATGCCCCCAATGCTGTAATCCTCGGTAATAGAACAGGTGCAGCTCCTCGGTGATGATGAACGGGACGTGGTTGCTTTGCAGGCATTGCCAGAACATCAGCAGCCGCCCGACACGACCGTTGCCGTCTTGAAAAGGATGGATGCGCTCAAACTGTACATGGAAATTCAGGATGTCGTCGAATTGCACCCCGTTGATGGAGTTATATTCCGACAGCAAAGTCTTGATATGCCTGTGGATGTCTTCGGGCCGCGTCGTTTCCTCGCCGCCCACCTCGTTGGGCAACGGTGAGATGCGCGTTTTGCCTTTGCGCGGAAAGACGGCATCGGCGGGAATGTTCCAGATTTTACCTGTCAGAAACGCACCGTCGATTTTCCCCGTGGCGCAATAATGACGGGCGGTCCGCTCGCTGATGCCGTGTTTCTCGGCGAACCGGGTGACTGGGATGTATTCCATACTATCGGCAAGAATTTAATGAAAACCGCGGCAAAGATGCGATTTTTTGCCGATGACAGCAAAGAGGGGTTGTGAGGAAAAAATCCGTGCAGTTCCGTACGATACATGGAGATTATAATCAATGCCAGTCAATGTCAATGCCGACGAAATCGCCCTTTTGGTCGAACGTGTAGGCGGCCCACATTTTGTAGTAGTCGATGTTTGGATAATACCAGATGTGGATGACGTAGTGCTTGTCCACGACTTCCAAGGAGATAAGTTTACCGTATTTCTTGAAGTCACGTCCACGACGTGACATGTCGCCATGAATATAGGAAAGCATTTTGTTGATATGCGGCACTTTTTGCAAATGTTTTTCTGGAAGAACACCGCAGAACAAATTCTTCGCTCCTGTGAACAGCCATGTTCCATCTTGCCGATAACCTTTTTGAATGCTGTCGCTAAAAACAATGTAATGGAGTTTACCTTTATAGTTTACCTCAATGTAAACATTCGTAGTATCGGCAGGTTTCTCCACTTTTGTCTGCACTTTTTCAGGTAACTGGTTGTATGTTATGACCTCTTCTCGATACAGGGTGCCATTTCTGAAAATGCAGTTACGGCGTAATCCCTTTGGCTCTTTGCTACGCCCCTTCACCGTGATAATTTCTGGGCCGTTGACGTAGTAATTTAGAATCCTTTTTTTGGACAAGTTGAGTGTCGCCCTCCAAAAATCATCTCCACCATCACAAGGGTCGTAGTAATAGCTGTCAACGCAGTTGTATTCGTCGGGTATTGCAAAGTTAATTTCCACACAAGTGTCGCCATCCATTGTTCGATAAAAAGAATATTGCCGAACATATTGGTAAAACCGAGGTGCAGTGAGGGCGCGTTGAATTATTTGCGATGAATCGGCTTTAAGGTCTAATTCTTTGGCCAGCAAGATCTCAGCACGCCGCACCTCCTTTAGCTCAACGAATATGGAATATCCCTCTGAAGTAATAGCATTTTCTTCTTCATCGCCCCATGAAGATAAGTAGCTTTTGAAAAGCCGGGGCTTGTGATAGTCTAATACATATCCAATCGTACCCTTGTCATTACGACATGCATAAAACGTGATGCTTGTGTCAATATAGGCGCACAGTTGTTTGGCGATGGGGCTTTTGTGACTCGAGGTGTCATGTGTTACCAAAGAAATTTCCGTTACGGGAATCGGCCGCAAGTGTTCCAATTCCTGAGAGAAAGTTGTTCCCACAGTCAGCAGTAGCAGTGTGGATATGATGATAATCTTTTTCATAATGAGAGGCTCTCAATGCTACAGTGCCGTGGCGATTTTGCGGACGGCGGAGAGACGGCGGAGGAAGGAACGGTCGCGCTTGGTGATTTGCAAGTCATATTCTGCCTGCAAACGTAGAAACGTGCCAGCTTCAAGGTCAAGAGCCTTGGCCATCAGCAATGCATATTCCACGGTGACAGGCCGTTTGCAGTTTAATACTTCGTTTACTACAGAATAGGCGATGCCTGTCACCTCCGACAATTGCCGTTGGGTTATGCCATGCGCTTCGATCTCGTCTTTAATCACTTCGCCAGGGTGTGTGGGAATATAAGGTGTGAGATTGTTGGCGATCATATTGTCTTTAACTCCAGGAATATGTATCATATAGATATTCTTTTTCAAAAGTTACAAACATGGCGGCGGCAAAAGTACAATAAATTTCAATGTCTTCTCAATTTTGCGAAGTTTTTTTTTCTTCGCATACTTCCCCTTCACAATCTCAAACGACCCTGCGACCAGCTCTTTGAGCAGTTCGTCGTGGATGGTCGGCAGGTGGATGCCGATCCAGTATTTGACGCTGAAGTGGCTGTCGGGGGGCGTCACGCCCTCGGCGGTGTCGAGCAGTTCGGGGATGCGCTCGGGCGGACATTTCACCACCACTCTGAGGTCGTTGAGGTCGCAGTAGCAGAAGGTGTGCCCGCTGACGTAGAACACCAGCACGGAGTCGCCGCCGGGCATCTTCGCGAAGGGCAGCTTTTCCTCCACCTCGCCCAACGAGAGGCAATATTCACGGAATTCTTCGAGGTTCATAATGATTGGATATAGGTCTTATTGTTCAGGATTATACGGCGCATTGTCCTCCGCCACGAGATTCTCCGTCGTTTCCTAAGTCTCGTAAATGGCAACTCCCTTTTCGTAAAGGTATTCGGGGGCAATGTCTATGGAGCCATTCTCCCAAGTCACTGTCCAGCCATCCAATATGATATTGTGGAATTTTTGTTTATCCTGCAGTGGGCTGAAAACAGGGAATTGCTGTATTAGTGGCTTGCAGTCAAAGGTTTTCACGCTGCCATTGTTGAAAGTCAGCCGCAGCAAATAATTGTCAAGCGCTTCCGCTGCGACAACCCATATAATATTGTTGCTATCTTCCATTTTATTCTAAGGGTTTAATTGATTTCAAAGGTTCGCCGTTTTCCATTCTTCTCCGGTTTTCCCATAACTCATCTTTGTGCAAATCCATCCATTCATATACGAATTCTAAAGCTATTCTGCTCATGGATCCTGTCATTTCGCCAGTGGAGATGTTGATAAGAGCACGAAATTCGTTGTACCTGACATGAAAATGTGGTGGGTTGTGGTCTGGAAAATACATGGTGATGATAATGCCATAAAATCGACTAATTTCGGACATGGTAGATTGTTTTAGAGTTCTTTCTTTTTAGTGCGGCAAAGATATAAAATTTTTGGATATTGTTATATAATCTTTTAATAAATTTTTGGATTGGAGGTTTGGCTTGCCGTTTCAATAGTTTGACAATACATAACAACTTCTGCTATTACGGCTATGGACAAAACCAAGAATACGGAAATAATAAGGATTTTACGTCATTTCATAACATAGATTGAAAGTCCACCTCCAAAAAAGAAGAGTCCTTATTCGCCAATCAGTTCCAACGCTTTTTCCAACAGCTCGTCCCGGCCGTCCTTGATGCCTTTGACCGTGGGCCAGACATAAATGTCGGGGATGATGCCGACGCGCTGGGTCTCCGTGCCGTCCGGATAGTAGATGCCGATGCCGGAGAAATAGGAGCAGACCCCGCCTGGAAGCAGGATACACACCACATTGCCGTCTGCGCCTGCCGTCGTATTGCCAATAACGGTGCTGTTCGGGATTGTGCGGTACATCATGGTGCAGAACTCCGCATGACTTTGCGAGTTCTCATCGATGAGAATGACGATTTTACCCCCATAGGCCTCTTTACCTCGTCCTGTGTAAACCGACTTTGAGAGGACAAATTCACCTGGGTTGCTTAAGTTTGGGGTCGTGGATTTGAAAAACGGCCTTGATTTGTCAGACAAAATGCGGTAAAACGCATAATTGATGGTCTCATTCGGATATTCCCGCAAATCTAAAATCAGCCCTTTCGTGGTGTGCAATGTGTCCGCGATGCGTTGCACCCAAGCTTCGGTGATGTCATCCATCGATACATATCCGATGCTGTCGCCAAACACTTTGTAGCAAACACTGTCGGTTGCGAAACTGGGTGCCATCTCCTCATTGTTATATCGGGCGATTGTGACCTCCTTCTGGACGTTATCCGACAGGAATTTGAGACTGACGGTGGGTGTAAGGCCGGCGCAGACCCACCACGCCACTTGCCGCAGTTTTGCGCGGTGGTTGGAGGCCGCATAGTGCAGAGCCAAGCTGTCAACCCAATACGAAACCGGTTTCCCGTCGATGTGCGTGATGACATCCCCGATGTGCGGTCCCGAACTGTCGATTTTTGACGCATCCCAATATCCGGAGACCACCAGCGTGTCGTTTTTCAAGAACCTCACCTTGAACGGGGGACGGTAATTTTCCGACGATGTAGCCGGTTTGGAGGACCAGACCACTCCGTGCGTGTCGTCGCATTGGGCAATCAGTTGCCGGACTGCTTGCCAATAGGATTTTTTGTCATCGGCGGATAGGATAGAAGGAATGTACTTTTTCAGAATTGTATTCCAGTCTGTGTCAGCGAGTTGCTTATACGGAAAAAAGTAATTTACCATGTTCCAGTAACGGTACAGGGTCAGCAAGCGGTAGCCGGCATCAGGACACTCCATATCCTCGTATGGGTTCTCGTGGATGAATTTCGTCACCTTCAGCCACGGAGACTCATAGGTTACGTAATAGTAGCCGTTATTGCGGTTCTGATAAACATTCATCAGCACTTTGTAAAGCTTTGGGGAGAGTTTGTCAGGATTAATCCATGACAAATCGGGCTTCAGAACAGCGTTCGTGTCAACGGGTTTAACGTCTTTGTTGACAGGAATCTTCCCGAAATGAGAAATCCATTTGACCAGGTATGCGTCGCGCTGCTTATTGTCCGTGACTTGCAGGTAACCAGTCAGCATCCGGAAGAGTTCGTAATCCCAATTGTAAGCGCCTTTGGATATGACTGGGTGATGATATTTCATAAAGCCCCAAACACGACCCAATAGCTCAAGGTTTTCCACCAGTTGTGGGGTCATTTCAGGAAAAACCACGTTGGAACCGTGGTCATACACCGTGTCTCGGACTGCGACAGACATGTTGGAAGGTGTTTGTGCGAAGGAGATGGTCGCACAGAAAAGGAGAATGACGGTGTATAAGGTTTGTTTTATCATAATCTTAGATTTACAGATTTGGTTTTTATGCGCAAAAGTAGATTTTTTTTTCATTCTTGTTGACGGAGTGTCCAAAAAAATCCTATTTTTGCATCCCGTATTTTAAACCAGTAATGATATGAAAATCGGTTTTGATAACGGGAAGTATCTGAAAATCCAATCGGAACACATCAAGGAGCGCATCGCTCAATTCGGTCACAAACTATACCTGGAATTCGGTGGGAAGCTGTATGACGATTTCCATGCCAGTCGCGTGTTGCCCGGATTCCAGCCGGACAGCAAGCTTCGTATGCTCACCCAACTGCAGGACGATGCGGAGATCATCATCGTTATCAGTGCCGTGGATATCGAAAAGAACAAGGTGCGCGGTGACCTGGGCATCACCTACGACGAGGATGTGCTGCGTCTGCGCGACATCTTCATCGCCCGCGGCTTCTTGGTCAGCGGCGTGGTGATCACGCACTACAACGGTCAGGCCAGCGCAATGGCCTACCGCGAGCGTCTAGAGCGCATGGGCATCAAGGTCTATTACCATTATATCATAGAGGGTTATCCCACCAATGTTGATCTCATTGACTCGCCTGACGGCTTCGGCCGCAACGAGTACGTGGAAACCACCCGTCCGTTGGTGGTCGTGACGGCGCCCGGTCCCGGCAGCGGCAAGATGGCGGTATGCCTGAGCCAGCTCTACCAGGAAAACGTGCGCGGGGTCATAGCTGGTTATGCCAAATTCGAGACTTTCCCCATCTGGAACCTCTCGTTGAAGCATCCTGTCAACATCGCCTACGAAGCCGCCACCGCCGATTTGGACGACGTCAACATGATCGACCCCTTCCATTTGGAGGCGTACGGCAAGATGGCGGTCAACTACAACCGCGACGTGGAGATTTTCCCGGTATTGAACGCCATTTTCGAGGGCATCTACGGCGAAAATCCCTACAAGTCGCCCACCGACATGGGCGTGAACATGGCCGGCTACTGCATCTCCGACGATGAGGTGTGTTGTGAGGCCTCCAAAGACGAGATCATCCGCCGTTACTTCACCGCGCTGTGCAATGTGGTGGACGGAAAAGCTACTGAGCAGGAGGTCAACAAGATTTCGCTGCTGCTGAAGCGTGCGCAGATCACGGTGGAAGACCGCAAGGCCATCACTGCGGCGCGGAAACGTAAGGAAGAGAGTGGGGTGGCCGCTTCCGCAATCGAATTGGCCGACGGCACGATTATCACCGCCCAGACCAGTACGCTGTTGGGACCGAGTGCTGCACTATTGCTCAACGCCACGAAACATCTGGCGGGCATCGACCACGAGGTCAAACTGATCCCGCAGGCCATGATCGAACCTATCCAAGAGACCAAAGTCAACCTTTTGCATGGTCACAACCCGCGCCTGCACACCGATGAGGTGCTCGTTGCGCTCTCCATGCTCAGTCTCAACGACGAGAACTGTCGCAAGGCATTGGCCTGTTTACCGCAATTGGATGGTTGTCAAGCGCATACCACCGTCATGTTGAGCGAAATTGATCACAAGATTTTCAAAAAATTAGGGATAGGACTCACTTGCGAACCCATTCGAAAAGGGAAATAAGGATGGCGCAATGAGACGATGATAAACGATGAATGGCACTGAAATTGTTTTCGCAGGATTAGCGCTGTCCATCGTTATTGACCGATAAGATTTGTAAAATTCGTTAATTACGGTGTTCACCCTCCGAAATCATCGTAATGCACCATCTCCTTCGTGACGCCCAGACTGTCCAGCATCTTCAGAACGGCCTGCAGCATCATGGGCGGACCGCAGATGTAGTACTCGATGTCCTCAGGGGCAGGGTGGTTCTTCAGATACTGCTCGTAAATCACGTTGTGGATGAAGCCCGTGGGACCGGTCCAGTGGTCTTCGGGTAGCGCATCGGAGAGGGCGACGTGGAACTCGAAGTTGTCGTGTTCCGCCGCAAGCCGCTCGAACTCGTCCATGTAGAAAAGCTCTTTGCGCGAGCGACCGCCGTACCAGAAGGTGGTTTTCCGTTGTGTATGTTTCACTTTGAACTGGTCAAAGATGTGCGAGCGCATGGGGGCCATGCCTGCGCCGCCGCCGATGAACATCATCTCGCGGTCGGTCTCTTCCACGAAAAAGTCGCCGTAAGGTCCTGAGACATAGACTTTGTCGCCCGGCTTCAGGCTGTAGATGTAGG
>R25__coassemble_482_pt1 | contig 23747 bp, 26 predicted proteins | sample R25__metabat2_low_PE_038 | metagenome-assembled genome bin R25
CAGGCAATAGTGAATGGTCTATGTCAAAGTTTGTCTAGAATGATTCACTCTAGACAAACTTTGACATAGACCATTCACTATTGCCTGTTGCCTATTGCCTATTGCCTATTGCCTGTTGCCTGTTGCCTTATCTCTTAGTCGTCGTACGTAAGGAATCTGCCGTTTTTGTCGAATTTCAGCTCCATGTCGGTGTTCAATTCGACATCATAACCGCCGTATTTCTTATCGATTTTGACGATGATCGTGTTGGGAAAATTCATTTTCACATATTTGGAGATAGCAGCGGGAATGAAGGCGGCGGGAACAGCGGAACCGGGGCATTTCACCTCTTTCCAATCACCTTGAAGGGTGAATTCCACTTTCGTGCCATTGCCAAGATAGACTTCGTAGTCGTCATCCACCGTGGCGGAAAGAAACTCAACACCGCTGAAATGCGTATTGATGAACTGCTGTGCTTTCTGAGGCAGTTGCTGGAACGTGACAGGTCTGTCGTTGGCCGCAAACACATTGAACGTCATTAATCCCAATAATAAAACAAATAGTTTCTTCATTTTTTTACAATGTGAGTTCTAAACTAAAATCGCCTTGCTGCGGGCAAAACTCTTTGACCCGAACATGACTTTTTTTGAAAGCGCAAAAATAACTTTTTTATATGCAAACATTAAGTTAATTTTCTGACGCGACGTATGTGACTTTTGAAGTAGTGTGTTGTTTAAACTTTAACTAATAATTAACAAGTTTTCTTTCGAATCCCAAAAGTAATTCCCTTCTCCACGGACTTTCCGGCGGACTTCAGGACAAGGTAATAGAGCACCACGCCTAACACCCCGATTCCGACACTCAACAACTCCTTGTGGGTGAGTGCGTAACAGCTGAAGAGCAACACAAGCAATACAACAAGTGGCAGCACATAGGCCAATATCACCGCCTTGTTGCCTGTCGAGGTTTCCAACAGCAGCTCCACGGTCTCCCCTATTTGGTACTCCTCTTGTCGGGTATTTTTCACGGTGATGATCTCCTGCCGGCGATCGGAGGGGATGCAGATGCTTTTGGCGTGGCAGCCGCTGCATGCGGAGCTCACGATGATTTCCACGCTGATGTCGTCGCCGTTGACGGCTCGGACGATGCCTTCGCGGCAGATGTTGTTTTCTTCGTTGTTCATAATTTCTTCTTTTATCGGGACTCCCCGCCACCAATTTTTTGCCCCTCAACTACCCGTCTTCCGCCCCATGTCAGGAAGAAATGGGTTGTCTAAGGAATCGCTGGCAAAAATAATAAAAAAGCCCGTTCGAACGGGCTTTAAATGTTATCGCAAACTTCAACATTTCACACTCCCGACTTTTGCTGGTCAAATAAGGTTCATAACTAAACAAACTGCCTATAATTTAAGTAGTAGGCCCAACCTGAAATTGAAAGGCCATACAAAAATTTCGAGCCAATAGTGTGATTATGAAATATCCTTTCTTTTCAGATATATGAGAGCAAGGAAAATCAGATGTACAAGAAAAGTTGCTATTCCTGCCCATATTGTACTTCTTGAGACAGGAAGAATAGAAAACAACAAATAGAACACCCAATATCCCAAGACTAAAGACACAGGCATAAGCCATGAAGCAATTTGATGTTTTTTTGATTTGACAAAGCGGTTAATATCAAAATCATTTTGATACCATGCCTCGCGTTCCATCACATAGATAGCAGGAAACAGTGCAACATAAAAGAAAACTAAAATCAAATGAAGTACCATTATTCTATGTTTTTTGAGTCCACAAGAATATTGACCACTGTACTACCTGATGTCACCACTGCATATTTAGCACCACTGGCAGCAACAGTCATAACAAATCCCTGAGGACCAAAGGTCATCCCGGCTGCCGCAGAACCGTTTAACAAAGAAGCTGCGCACCCTAATAAAAAACCCAAACCATCAGCCTTAAGAACCTTCTTTACTTGTTGCAACCAAGAAGGTGTGTCTTTTGTTGATAATAATTTATTTGTCGTGAACAAATAACTGTGCTTCAAAACAGATATTGTTCCCAATAACAACACTTTATCGTATTCTGAAATATCATTATTGCTAAGAATAAGGGCTTCCTTTTTTAAAATCGACATCTCAATTTCTTCAGAATGTGTTGCATATTCAATAGCGTTAAATAAGTCTTGTAATGTGGATTGCTGCGTCCTTGTTAATTGTAAGGGCTCAAAAATGTCTTCTTCAAAACTAACGACAGCATTCGAAAGACAATAATTCTCATAATTTCGGATAAAAAATTCGTCTGAAATAGCTAAATATTGGTTTGTTCCCATTTTGTTAAAAATGGTATCAAGTTCTGGGGTTCGATTACCAACATAGTCGGTGGCAAAATCATACAAATACATCAAAATACCTTTCTGTGTTTCATTGTAAATAATCTCCATAGCATCATTATGAATGACACCAATTAATTCATAAGGGTTTGCCATAGGAATATCCAATTTAAGGGAATTAGTAGAATTGTCTTTTTCACATCCTGCAAAAAAAACACTAATAGAAAGAACGAATAACGATAAAAGTCCTAATTTAAATAAAAAATTCCTCATCTCTGTTATATAAAAAAAACTTCTCCCGTGGTTACGCGCGGGGAAATTTCGCGGTTCCGGCATCGCACAGGGGAAGGGCATCGGGGCGGCGGTTTGCGATGTTCGGGGCGGCGGAAACGCACACCCGCTTCGGTGTCGGAACACTACCGGCACTGAACTTTTCACGCGCCCAGTGTCAGGCGCAAAACAGGCTCAAGTTGTTCTTTCCCAGCTTTCTGAAGCGGGTAATTGTGGTGGCCGGTATGGGTTGGATATCCGTCATCGCAATCGGTTTTCGTTTGAAAGTGCAAATATACGAAATTTTCGCCCCTTTGTCAAGAGGTTTTTGCATTTTTAACAATTTTTAGGAGGATTGGAACAGCATCCGCGCCATCTCCTCCACCTTCGTGATGGGCACGATCTGGAGGTTGTAGTCGGCGGGACGGATGCCCTTGAGGTTGTACTTGGACACGAACATGCGGGTGAAACCGAGCTTGTCGGCTTCAGCAATGCGCTGGGCGATGCGGGTGACCGGGCGCACCTCGCCGCTCAGACCCATCTCGCCGGCAAAGCAGGTCTTGTTGTCCAGGGCGATGTCCAAGGCGGATGACAGGATGGCAGCCACGATAGCCACGCTGATGGCAGGATCCTCCACACGTAGTCCGCCCGCGATATTGAGGAAAACGTCCTTGGCCCCCAACTTGAAACGACACCTTTTCTCCAACACGGCCAACAGCATGTTCATACGGCGGACATCGTAGCCCGTGGCAGACCGTTGCGGCGTGCCATAGACCGCACTGCTCACCAAGGCCTGCGTCTCGATCATCATCGGGCGGTTGCCCTCCAGAATACAGGCGATAGCATTGCCGCTGTAGTCTTCATCATGCTGGGAGACAAGGATTTCCGATGGATTTGTTACCTCACGAAGACCGTCCTGCAACATCTCGAAAATACCTAACTCAGCGGTGGAACCGAAGCGGTTCTTGATGCAGCGTACCATACGGTAACCATAGTGCTGGTCGCCTTCGAACTGCAGCACCGTATCCACGATGTGCTCCAGCAGTTTTGGACCGGCGAGGGAGCCGTCCTTCGTAATGTGACCGATGAGGAACACGGGACAAGCAGTGCGTTTGGCGAAGTGCTGGAACTCAGCCGCGCACTCCTTCAGCTGGGAAATGGAACCCGCCGCCGACTCAATCAGATCGCTCTGCATCGTCTGGATGGAATCCACAATGAGAATGTCGGGCTGTAACGCCTCTATGTGTTTGAAAATCTGTTGGGTACTAGTTTCGGTGAGGACGTAGCAGTGGGGCGCGGGGGCGTCCGAAAGACGGGCGGCGCGCATTTTGAGCTGCGCCTCGCTCTCCTCGCCGGAAACATAGAGCACCTTCTGTCCTTGCAGGTGCAGCGCCATCTGCAACAGCAGGGTCGATTTTCCGATACCCGGCTCTCCGCCCAAGAGCACGATGGAGCCACGGACGATGCCACCGCCTAGCACACGGTCGAACTCGGCGAACCCGGTCTCCGTGCGCGGGAACTTCGTGAGCTCAATGTCGTCAATCACCTTGGGGGCGCTCTGCGTGACAACAGGCGAATAATGGCCTTTTGAGGCGGTTGCAGATTCCGACAGGACGACCTCTTCCTCGAAGGTGTTCCATTCGTTGCATTCCGGGCAGCGACCCAGCCATTTCGCCGACTGCGCCCCGCAGTTCTTACAATAGTACATCGTTTTGCTCTTCGCCATACGTCTTCTTTTTCAGACGGCAAAGATAACAAAAAAGCCCGTTCGTGAAGGGTCTCTTTTTTTCAGCAAAGAAAAAGGCCCTCCTTGAGAAGGGCCTCTTAATCATGACGAATAGTCAAAAATTATTGTTTCGAAAAACTGGATTTGTCCACGCCGCACATCGGGCAGGTCCAGTTGGAGGGAAGATCTTCAAAGGCGGTGCCGGGGGCGATGCCGTTGTCGGGATCACCGACCTCGGGATCATACACGTAACCGCACAAATCACATACGTACTTTTCCATAATAATTGGTAATTTTGGGTTTTATTTGGATAATGTAGAGACGCAAAATTTTGCGTCTCTACTATTGCCTGTTGCCTATTGCCTGTTGCCTGTTGCCTTTTTGCTATTTCAACGGACAAGTAGCATTCATGCTGCAAATCAGATCGACAACCTTGTTGGAGTAGCCCATTTCGTTGTCGTACCAGGAGACCAGCTTCACGAAATGCTCGTTGAGCATGATGCCGGCGCCGGCGTCGAACACGGAAGTTCTCTTCTCATCGAGGAAGTCGGTGGAGACAACAGCGTCTTCGGTGTAGCCAAGGATGCCCTTGAGTTCGCCTTCGGAAGCTTTCTTCATGGCAGCCTTGATTTCCTCGTAGGTGGCAGCTTTCTCGAGACGGCAGGTCAGGTCGACCACGGAAACGTCAGCGGTGGGGACGCGCAGGGACATACCCGTGAGTTTGCCTTGCAGAGAGGGGATCACTTTACCCACGGCCTTGGCAGCGCCAGTGGATGAAGGGATGATGTTGCCGAGGATGGAACGGCCGCCGCGCCAGTCTTTCTTGGACGGGCCGTCAACGGTCTTCTGGGTGGCCGTGGCGGCGTGAACCGTCGTCATGAGACCTTCCACGATGCCGAAGTTGTCGTGAACGACTTTTGCGAGAGGAGCCAAGCAGTTGGTCGTGCAGGAAGCGTTGGAGACGATGGTCTGACCAGCGTATTCCTTGTTGTTCACGCCCATGACGAACATCGGGGTGTCGTCCTTTGAAGGAGCGGACATCACCACGCGTTTGGCACCTGCTTTGAGGTGAGCCTCAGCGAGTTCCTTGGTCAGGAAGAGGCCGGTGGATTCCACCACATAGTCAGCGCCCACTTCGTCCCATTTCAGGTTAGCGGGATCCTTCTCAGCGGTGACGCGGATCTTGTTGCCGTTCACCACGAGCATACCGTCTTCCACGGACACTTCGCCCTGGAACTTGCCATGCACGGAGTCATAGCGAAGCATGTAAGCCATGTAATCCACGTCCAGAAGGTCATTGATGGCGACCACTTGCACGTTGTCTCTTTCTGTTGTTGCTCTGAAAACCAGACGGCCGATACGGCCAAAACCGTTAATACCAATTTTAATTTTTTCCATAACGTATTATTAAATTTGAGATGTTCAAAAAACGTGCAAAGATACGATTTTTTCAATTCACAATTTAAATGTATGATTCATAATTGTTTTTTCATGGTTGAAAAAAAATCTCACTCAACAACTTGAGTGAAAAGAAAAAAGTGTATTTTTGCCGCCCAAAATTTTAGTACAAATAATAAATTAAAAAACAGTATGGCAAATCATTACGAAACCGTTTTCATTATGACTCCCGTTTTGTCTGATGAACAGATGAAGGAAACGGTACAGAAGTTTGAGAAGATTCTCACCGACCAAGGTGCGGAAATCGTCCACCAGGAGAACTGGGGCCTGCGCAAGCTGGAATACCCCATCCAGAAAAAGTCCTCCGGATTTTATCATTTATTTGAATTCAAGGCCGACGGTAACGTGGTTGGCGAGCTGGAACTGCAATTCCGCCGCGACGAGCGTATCATCCGCTTCCTGACCGTGACGATGGACAAATACGCCATCGCTTTCGCAGAGAAGAGACGCAACAACCGCAAACAGAAAGCCGAGCAGCAACCCGTTGCTGAAGAAGTAGTTAACGAAGAACCCAAAACCGAAGTAGAAGCATAAGATTATGGCACAGCAAAACGATATTAAATACATTGCTCCCGTAGCAGTTGACATCAAGAAGAAAAAATATTGTCGTTTCAAAAAGAGCGGCATCAAGTACATCGACTACAAGGATGCTGAATTTTTGAAGAAATTCGTGAACGAACAGGGCAAGATCCTGCCTCGTCGTCTGACCGGCACCTCCCTGAAATATCAGAAGAAAGTGGCCCAGGCCGTGAAACGCGCCCGTCACCTGGCTCTTCTGCCGTTCGTCACCGATAATTTAAAATCTAACTAAAAAAGCATTTTGTCATGGAAGTTATATTGAAACAAGACGTAGCTAATCTGGGTTTTGCCGACGACCTCGTAAAGGTGAAAGACGGTTATGCCCGCAATTACCTCATTCCGCAAGGTTATGCCGAACTCGCTACCCCGGCAAAGAAGAAAATGTTGGCGGAAACCATCAAACAACGCGCTTTCAAGGCAGAGAAGATCCGCAAGGAAGCTGAATTTCTGGCCGGCAAGATCGAAGGCCTCGAGGTCAACATCCCCGCCAAGGCTTCTGAAACCGGCACTTTGTTCGGTTCTGTGAACAACATCATGGTCGCTGAAGCCCTCAAGGCCCAGCACGACATCGAGATCGACCGTCACAAAATCGCCATCAGCGAAGACCGCATCAAAGAGTTGGGTCAATACACCGCCCAGGTGAACCTGCACCGCGACTTCAAGGTGGAGATCAAGCTCAACGTTGTTCCCGAAACAGCAGAATAATTCATTTTATTCATATCCACGACGGCAGATTCAAACGGATCTGCCGTTTTTTTTATGCTTGTAGAGACGTTTCCTGAAACGTCTCTACGGAACAATTCGTGTTTTTGTATTCGTAAATTGCATACTTTTGCACACTGGAAAGGAGATACGAGATATGGACGAGCAAAACAGAATCATGGAGCTGGCCTACGAGGCCGGCGCGATCCTCTTGGAGAACGGGGCGGAGATCTCACGCGTGGATGAGACCATGCGGCGCATCGCCGGCCACTACGGCGTAGACGACGAGAATTTCTTCGTGCTCAGCAACGGCATCATGGCCACGGCGAAAGGGTTCGCCCGCACCAAGTTCATCCCCATCAAAGGAGCGAGTCTCGACAAGGTGGTGGCGGTGAACCAGCTCTCCCGCGAGGTTTCCGTGGGCAAGTGCGACCTCGAGCAGTTGGAGTCGCGGCTGAAGGCCATCCGCGCCATGCGCCCGAAGCCCGCTTGGGAGCAGATCGCGGCCTCCGCGTTCGGCAGCGCGGCCTTCTGCATCATCTTCGGCGGCGGCTTCGCCGACAGCATAGCGGCGTTCGTGGCCGGGTTGGTGCTCTGGGTCTATATGTTGTTCGTCGGTTACCAGCACCTTTCGCGCATCGCGGGCGCCATCACGGGCGGCTTGCTGGCCACTTTGCTCTGCGGGGTGATGTTCCGACTGGGTCTGGGCACGCACCTCAGCAACATGATCATCGGGGCCATCATCCCGCTGATTCCGGGGGTGCCCTTCACCAACGGCATCCGCGACCTGGCGCACGAAGACTACATCGCCGGTGTCACTCGGCTGTTAGACGCGCTGCTCACCTTCTTCTGCATCTCCATGGGGGTGGCTTTGGCGTTCATGTTGGACGCGGCCGTCAGCGGCACGATGCAGCACTTGGAGACGTTGACCGCCGCGCCCGAAACGGCGGGGATGGTTGTGCAGCTGCTCGCCGCCTACGTGGGTACCGTGGCCTTCGCCGTGCTCTTCGGCGTGCCACGCAAGTACTACTTAGACAGCGGTTTATGCGGGATGTTGGGATGGCTGCTCTACCTCATCTTGGTGAACTACACGGGCTTGTCCGTCGCCAACGTGGTCTTCTTCGCCACCGTGTTGGTCACCTTCACGGCCATGGTGTTGGCCATCGTGCGCAAGTGTCCGATCACAGTCTATCTGATCTGCGGCATTTTCCCGTTAGTGCCCGGCGCGGGCATCTTCTGGACCACCTACAACCTTGTTTCCGAGCAACTTGGCGCCGCCCTGCACACGGGCGTCACCGCCTTGAAGGTCACCGTGGCCATCGCCTTCGGCATCATCTTGGTGGCGGAATTGAACGGGAAGAACCGGATTGGGAGGTTACTCACGAAAAGGAGGAAATGATGGAAAAAGTACTGATTGTGTGCAAACCGAGCGGAAAGGATGCCTTTGGATCCGTAATGTATTTTTTGGGGTTGGTGGCCGGTAGTATCTATTTGATAATCAAAGGTTTCAACAATCCTTACCAATGGTTGTGGCTTTTGCTCACCATTCCTGCATCTGCTCTTTTCTTTTTTTTAGTCCGATATGAATTTCTAGGAGAAGAGCGGATTGGGATTGACGATAATGACTTGGTTATTAAACATGCCAATGGGTTGCCTTTTGGGAGAGGCATACGGATTCCACTTTTGGAAATCAAAGAGATAGGGATTCCTAAGAAAAGCAAAGTGGAAGAGTTTTTTGAGGTTCTCAGAGAGTTAAACATGCGATCTGTTGATGAATCTTCCTTAGAAATTGTCACCATCGATGGAAAGACATATCATTTCGGCGACGACCTCAGTCCACGGGAAGTGGAATACTTCACTCGTAAATTGATAGAGGAAATTGCGAAATTGAAGAATTGAAAAATCACTTTTTGGACCATTTGGTCCTCTCCCGCCCTGCCGTCGTCCCCACGACTCTCTTGCACGTCAGCGTCCTCGCCCTATGGTTGATATGTGGTGCGCCTACCACATATTCGAAAAGGAGAAAGGACCGAAAGTCAAGAGGATAGGACTAAAGGGGTTGGCAACTCTTTGAGTTCCATTATATCCAGCATATTGAACAACACCCCGTCAATTTCGGTGTGCCAGGATTGATGGAAATGAGCGTAGTACCAACGACAAAGCGGATGACCTCTTTCGCGTAGATGCGTATATAGGGAATCCATTACCTTCCGCTCGTGATTCACGTCATCCAACAAATCCTCATCGCGCATTGCCCAATTATGCAAACTTTGATGCGACGACAATTCGCAAAACGACGGCGAAGTGTGAGTAATAACTGTATCAATGGCACACGCCTCGTCGATCATTGCAAGTTTCTCCTTGTCGAAAAACGGACTCTCGTCCATCCAATAGACATTTGGTGCCAGCGGGTCATTTGGATTCGGCAGATGGTATTCTTTGGCCGAGATGCGCCATAGCATGTCAATGGAGGTGGCGCCACCGACACAGAGGATAGTGTGTCCACAGGCTTCCACCACGGAATAGTCAGGCAGCGTCATCCAGCGTTTGTGTCTGATAGGCTGGAGGTTGAAATAGGCAGGATTGTCGTGGTTCCCGCGAATGAACGCCAGCCAGTTGTTAGCTTTCGAGAGTCGTTTGCTGCACTTATTGTACAATGCCTCATAGTACCCAGGCCGTTCAAAGCCGAAACCGCAGTCGCCCGCCACGACAATCAGTGTATCCGTCATCCCATACTGCACACAGCACTTATAAACGAGCTGCGTGAAATCGCCATGAATATCACCGCTCACCACGACACCCTTCGCCTGCGGAAACTCGTATGTATTCACTTTTTTCATCTTTCAAACTGCGAAAGTAAGCATTTTTTGTTTTTGTTGTTTATTGTATTAGTATGTGAAAAAGGGGAAATGTTACAGGGGTGGGTGATTTTTTAAAATTTAAAATATTTTTCATTTTCTTTTGTTTATATTAAATAAATTGTATATTTGCGAACGAGAACGACACAGTCGTTTTTAAACTTAATATATTGAAAACAAAAGAAATATAAGAAAACAAAAAGACAAAGAACATCGAAAAACAATCGGTCATTTGACCACTATTTATAAACCAAAAACATAAACCTATGAGTACAACATTAAAAGAAAAACTTGAAAACGAGGCCAGATTCCTCCGAATTTCCATCCCTTACGACAAACGCGACAATCACACGATGGTCTCCTTCGACGACGGTCTGATGTCAGAATTTGAGTGTGACGAATCTTACGTGCCCCCGATGTACGACGTAAAGACCAAACTATTGGAGTTTTGGGTGGATTTAAGGGAGCACAAGCTGAAAGACTGGGATGAAAGCCATGGCTATTTGCATGTTTGGGCAAAGGTGTGCGACGAAGGCACTTACACCCTGTATGACAATGAAATCAAGCCGCTTTGGCAGATCCAAGGCTACGTCCCCAGCGCCCTGATTCCCCCGTACGATATGGGCTTCGGCGACTATCTGGAACTGACCATCGAAGCCGATGGCACACTACCTGAATGGCAGAAAGCGCCCGACTTCTCCGACTTTCTTGTGAGAGGCCATGAGCCCGGGCCGGTGATGTCCTACAGGTGGAACCACGCGGCAACCGCCTACTACGACGTGTTGGGCTACAAGCTCGACAAGGAAGAGGTTATTTGGTTGGTGCAGAGGCTGATGGGGAAGTATGGCTTGAGTGGGGAAGAGGTAGGGATTTAGAACAAAATAAGTGTATTTTGGCATTGGAAGAATCATTTCCGTGAACACCCGCAACAAAAATTGGGGAACCGGGGCACTCAAACATATTAGCGACAGCCTTAAGCTTGAACTTCCAGGTCTTCGTGGATTTAGTGAGACGAATCTAAAGAATATGCGTCTGTTTTATGAGGCTTGGAAGCATATTGAGTCCAATCCGTCAGTCGTGACTGACGAATTAACAGGATTCCAGTTGACGGCTACCAGTAACAACGCGCAAATGAATAGACCTTCTTTTCTTCAATCGTGACCTGAACCGAACTGTTGTGTTTGAACTGAAAAACGGCAAATTCAAAGTGAGCTATCTCGCCCAACTGAGTGCCTATCTCCGCATACTGAACGATGAAGACCGACGCAGTCACGAGGAGGCTCCCCTTGGTCTCATCCTGTGCAAGGACGCCGACAAGGACTATGCTGGATACATAATGCAGGATTTTCGCCAGCCGATGGGCGTGGCCACCTATAGGACCGCCGACGAGATGGATCCCGAAGTCTTGAAGGCCCTTCCGCCCAAGGAGGAGCTAATACGGCTGATGCAAGACAATGGAACCGAGAACCTGATAAAGAAAAGCTGACTTATGCCAAAGAAGTAATACACCTTCATCAACCTGTTTTCGTCAATTTCGTCAGTGAAAGGCAAATTGTTCAATGCAAAATAAAAGGTTTTGTTATTTACTTAGTAAGTATGGGAAAAGGAGAAATGTTACATACCAACTGAAAAAAAATTGCGACTACTATTGGTCGTACAATGCATTCGTGTAAAACGCTGGGTGTCAATATCGACGACCATTTTCGTGAGGTCACGAAAATGGTCACGTTGACGGAAAACGAGAAACATCTGCAAGAGAGATCACAGAGACTGCCAAAAGAGAAGAAGTAATTAGTTCTATAGACCTGAAAAGGATAGCAACCGTCATATCCATCAACAAAAACAAACAAGCAAATATTTAACAATCAACTATTTGTATGTATTTCACATTTCATTTTTCATTTAAAAGAAAAAAAATTATTTTTGCAGGTTAGTTTTAAATGTAACCTTAGCGATATGGACGGATTCAAAAATTTGGAAATCAAAAACTTCAGAGGTATTGAACATTTGAAGATTGATGATTTCTCCCGCGTGAATGTTTTCCTCGGACAAAACAGTTCGGGAAAGAGTTCCATCTTGGAATGCCTGTTGCTGATTATGGGCATGTCCAATCCGGATTTGCCCATGAATGTCAATGCTGTCAGGGCGCGAAACTTCAGCAATTTTGCGGATTTAGGATATATGTTTCCTAATTACCATCTAAGCATCAAGCCAGAGATTTCTTCCGAAATGCTTGACGACACAAGACGTCTTTTGGCATTGGAAATGACATACGTTTTCGATGAAAAAGCACCCTCAGAGATGCAAAACGGTCAGATCCCCACTTCGGAAACTAAAACATTCCTTAACACACTAAAGTTGGCATTTGAAATTGAAAGTCAAGGAAAGAAGAACACCTTCGAAAGTAGTATCTCGATAAATCAAGCAGGTTTGGTCTCCAGCAAGAAGATAGCAGAAGGGTATTTGGAGAAAAACAGCGCGGCTTTTCTTCCTGCCGATTTGGCAGCGGGCAATCCCGCCAACGATTTGGTGGAACTGACCAAACGCAAGAAAAAGGAGATGGTCGCGGAGCGGTTAAAGTATTTCGACTCCCGCATCAATACCGTGGAGATCCTGAACAATGTGGCGTACGTCGGTATGGATGGCATTGACCAATTGCTTGCGGTCAACATGATGGGCGACGGATTGCGCCGTTACCTAAACATCGTGGCAGCCTCGGCCAATCCGACGAACAACATCATTCTGATCGATGAGATTGACAACGGGCTGCATTATTCCGCCTACAAGAAGCTTTGGGAGGCCATCTTTGCCTTGGCTACAGACACCAACAAACAGGTGTTTGTGACCACCCACAGCAAAGAAACGCTTTACCGGTTAAACGAGATGCTGAAAGAACATTCGGAGTATCAAGATGCGCTGCGGCTCTATACGATTGAAAACACCAAACTGAAAGGGCATCAAGCGTATAAACTGACCTACAATGGATTGCGCGAGGCTTGTGAGAATGACATAGAGTTAAGGAGCATTGTGATATGAGGAAAGATTTCAATATCTATGTGGAAGGGCCTGCCGACGCGCGGTTTCTCAAGCAGTACATCCGGCATGTGTTCGGTGAAGACATAGCCGACGAGCGCTTTGTTGTTCTTAAAGGTTGGGACAATCTGAAGACCGAGGCCTCTGCAGCACGTATGCGTTCCATGTCGGCAAACGGCGGCGTGAACCTCGTCATCGTTGATGCAGACAAGGACTTTCAGGCCCGCCAAAAGGAGATTGAGAAATGGCAACGGGCTAATGATGCTGAATTTGTTCTGTTCCTAATGCCCAACAACAAAGACGCGGGCGCACTGGAAGACCTGTTGGAGAACATCATCAACCCGAGCAACAAGCCGATTTTTGACTGTTGGGAAGGATACGAAAAGGAGCTTGTGAGATTGGATATTCCAGGCAGGACGCCCCCGCCCTTGACCACGCCAGCCAAGAAAACCAAGATATACGGATATCTGGAAGCCTTGTTGGGAGAGTCAAGAAGTCAGAAAGAACTAATAGGAAATGCCAAACGCAATTACGAGAACGCCCAACACTGGGATTTAGATGCGGAGTATTTGGAGGGGTTGAAGGGGTTTTTGGAGAGGAATATAATGGAGGAATAACATGGGAGAAGTAAAACGGCATAAAAGGAGTGGTAAGCTTCCTGAAATTGAAGTTGTTGACCTATTTTGCGGGATAGGTGGCTTAAGCTATGGGATGAAGTCTGCGGGTTTTGAGATACTTGCCGGGTATGATCTGGACAAGACCTGCCAATATGCTTACGAAACCAACACAGGTGGAAAGTTTTTCTATAAAGATGTCAAATCAGTAACAGGTGACGAGATTAACAAGCTTTATTCAAAGAAGAAGAACACAATTCGCGTCCTTGCCGGATGCGCACCTTGTCAGCCGTTCTCGTCGTATGCGCATACTAACAAGCACAAAGATGAAAACAAGTACAATCTACTGTATGAGTTTGGCCGGTTAGTGAAACAAGTACATCCTGATATTGTTACGATGGAAAATGTCCCCGCAATAGCTGCATTTAAACTAAAATCCGTATTGGGTGATTTTGTAAAAGCATTACAGGATGAAGATTACCACGTGAGGTATCAAGTTGTATATTGCCCTGATTACGGCATCCCACAAACCCGAAAACGTTTGGTTTTATTGGCCTCACGATTGGGAGACATCCAATTGATTTCTTCTACTCACAAAAAAGAAGAATATGTGACCGTTCGTGACACGATTGGAAGCCTTCCTCCATTAAAAGCGGGAGAATCTTGTCCAACGGATCCATTACATAGATGTAGAGCCTTGTCTGATTTGAATCTGAAACGTATACAAGCTACACCATACGGCGGTAGCTGGAAGGATTGGCCCAAGGAACTGCTCTTAAACTGCCACCAAAAAGAGAAAGGCAAGAGTTTTGGAAGTGTCTATGGCCGAATGGTATGGGATGAGCCTTCACCTACCATGACAACGCTTTGCACTGGTATCGGGAACGGCCGTTTCGGGCATCCCGAGCAAGACAGGGCCATATCAGCGCGAGAAGCTGCTTTGTTTCAGACATTTCCTACTACCTATAAGTTCTTTCCTGACGAACAAAATGTCTCTTTGTCAAAAGCTTCTCGGTATATAGGGAATGCGGTGCCTCCTCGTTTAGGCGAAATAATTGCGGAAAGTATAAAGCAACATATTAGAACACACAAATAGAAATGGAAGACAACCAGGTTTTAAAATGGCGATTTGACATTAGTACTTTTCGACTAATAGGGCGTGATTTGATAACTGATCGCGTCACGGCTTTATTCGAACTTGTGAAGAATTGCTATGATGCAAACGCAACGGAGGTAACTATCACTTTTGATAATGTAGGCTTAGATAAAAAAGGAGAGTCTTCCATATCTATCAAAGACGATGGCATAGGCATGTCGTTTACAGATATCAAAGACAAATGGATGGTAATCGGCACATCTAATAAACGTTCCAATCCATATAGCCCAGAACCCTTTTACCGAAAATGTGTAGGAGAAAAAGGAATTGGACGATTTGCTGTGGATAAACTGGGAGACAAAGTCAACATTATTACAAAACAGAATAATGAAAAACAGTGGTTGGATGTAGAGATAGATTGGGAAGCATATTACAAACAAAGTGCGGAGAACAAAGAAATTAAACTCTTTACAGATATAGAAAATCATTACGAGTATTTTGATTCCGAGGATTTATCCGATCATGGAACAACTTTGAAAATAACACATGTTAGAGAAATTTGGCTGGAGAATGACATAAAGCGTTTTATCGAAGAAGCAGGAAAGCTAGTATCTCCTTTTGCGAACATGAGTTATCCTATGCAGATTAAGGTTATTGCACCAGAATATGGGATAGAAACACTTGCGACAAAAAACTTGGATGATGTCAAGATTGCAACCATTAGTTTCTCACTTGGTTTTAATGTTTCCGCTCAAACACAAGATAGTGCCTATTTCAATGAAGAAACAGGAGAGATTCTTGTTCGAACAATTCCGATAAAGTCGTTTGGTGGAATTAAAATGAAAGTTTATTATTTTGATGAAGCCGCTCGCCGACGTTATCGAAAAGAATTTCCTAATAATCAAATAGATGGAGTTAAAATTTATCGAGATAGTATAATAACTACGCCTTTCGCTGAAAACGAATCAGAGGATGACAAGAAACGTGATGTTTTAGGTATAGACAAACGTTTATGGATGAACATCTTCGACCGGGTAAGCACACGAGAAATCATAGGAATTGTCGAAATCACAAAAAGTGACAATCCAATGATTATTGATGCAACTAACAGGCAAGACTTTGTTGACAATGAACAATATCGTGACCTTAAAGAGTTTATCATTACGCAATTAGACGCGATTGAAAGTTACAAGAAGTATTCGAGAAAACAGAAAAAGAAACAAAACAATAACTCATTAGAGTCAGCTGGTCAAGAAATTCAAAATTTTATTTCCTCTGTAGAAAGTATTGCTGAACAAAATCCTAATCTTAAAGACAGCCTAACCCCAGTAGTAGAGCAAGCCAAAAAAACAGGAAAAGCAGTAAAAACTGCAATTAAAGAAAAGAAAGAAGCAGAAGAAGAATTTGCCCGAAAAGAGAGCATCTATATGAGTATTATGTCTTTGCAAGAATATGCAATTCATATTACACATGCTGTTCGAACCACATTGAATAAAATTCGTGATAGAGTGGAATACTTTAACCTGTTTTTTCCCGACCCTACAGAAGAAGATGTATTTAAGCGTTATGCAAAAGAGATGTATGTGGAGTTCCTGAATGTCAACAAGGTGATAGATTATATGTTAAGTTATTCACAATCAAACATTCAACCCGAAGACATCGAACTTGACAAAACAATTCGTGAAATATTTGTTGAATATACTCCTTTGTTCAACGCCAATGGAATCACAACAGATCTTATTATCCCTGAGAAGGTAATGCTTAAAAACACTCGTCGGCAGTTCTTTAGAGACATCCTGCAAAACCTGATAGACAATTCCATCAAAGCAGTAAAAGATGCTGAGCAAAAGATCATCCGTTGTACAGTTTCCGTTGCGAAAGAAGAATTAATCATCCTGTTATCTGATACAGGATATGGGATCCCACAAGAAAAAAGAACATGGGTTTTTGGCGTTTACAATACAACAACTCAAGATCAAGGCGGGGCTGGCATAGGTCTGTACATTGTTAAGACAAGAGTGGAATCCTTAAAAGGAAAAGTATTTGTGACGGATAGCGAATTTGGCGAAACAGGCACCACAATAAGAATTGAATTACCGTTTAAAAGATAAACATCATGAATTATAACTTGGTATTTATAGATGATAATATGAGGGAAGGATTAGACAATCCTTTCGTACGCTCAATAGGCAAATTCAAAGAAGACGCGACATTGTCTGTCTTCATAGACCCACAAGAAGGCTTAGATTTTGTCCTAAACAATCTGAACAGTAGGATGATTGTTTTTCTTGATTGCAAATTTGACGGGTACGGATTGCAAGGCATCAATGTCCTCAAAAAAATCCGCGAACAAACATCCTTGCTTTATATTGTGATGATGTCTGCCAATGCGATCAGTCAAATTGCTGGGTTGGATATAATCGAAATGATAAACGAAGACTTTATATGGTTTTTTGATCGCAATAATGGTACAGTAAAGGATGCGTGCGATTTAATTGATAGAATTAAAACCTTGTGGACAACCCGCTTTGATTGTGTGCTTGAAGAATGGATTCTTCGCCATCCAGAAGATGCAGATAAGTATGCCTATAGAGAGTTGGGGGGAAAGTCTTATACATGGGCTGAAATGTTGACGGAATTGCGTCATCAAACTAGTATAGGAAAGGTGTTTGAAGGCATGGTGAATGATTATTATATTTATCATTTCGTTAATTCAGAAGAATCTAATGGCTAATATTTTAATTGCTTGCAACAATGATAATACTGTAGATTTACATGATTTTCTACAGTCATGCGCTGATAAGGCCCGACAATTGTGCGTGAATAATAATCATGACTATTCTTTTATTGAGCCGCCTCATTTAACCGAACAAGAGGTAATATCTCCCATGTTGAACTATCAAATTTGTTTTATTGCGGCTCATGGTGATTCCAATGGAGTGTATAATGAAAACGGTGATGATGTTGTGACAACCAGAACAACAAATTATAATTTTGCGAACAAGGGGTTTTACTCAGTAGTATGCTTGTGTGCTCAAAATTTATGTCCTGAGCTTATGAGAATAGGATTGAAATTTTTCGTGGGTTATAATGTCCCTTTTGTTATTGGTGATGACGAAGAATCATTCTGTGAATGTGCATTAGAAGGTTTAGATTGTATTCTTAAAGGAGAATCAAAGGAGGTTGCATACAAAACCATGTTGGATAAATATGATGAAGTTATTAAAACCGCATCATTTGAAGACAAAATAAAATTACTTCGAGATAAAGAACATCTTGTTTTTGATGGTGACAATAATGTTTCGTTGGCAGTTTTAGCATAGTATCATAATTAAATATTGATAATCAAAAATATACAACATAATTATTATGGCAGTAGACAACAACCTCGCAAACATAGTAGAAACCATAGCAAGCGAACAAAAAAACAAATATGACACTGAAGTTTTGCTTGAATCTCAATTCTACAGTGATTTTCCATATAAGGTGCTATCGTTTTTGGAAAAGCATTATCAAGATGTTTTTCAATCGTTTATGAAACATATAGTTCCAGACAATTCAGGAAAGTTAGATTACATGATTTATGTGTTTGATAGCATAAGGATACCACGTTTGTTTTTATCTGTTGATCTTTACCCGTCTTTAACAGGTAAAGATTCAACTAGATGGATAACAGATAAAACATTTTTGATTGACGGAAAGGAATACTATATTAGCAATCAATGGGTTGGTCATAAAACTGAAGAAAAGAAGAATCTTCGAATCAATGATTTTGCGATGGCTATTTATAATAATAGTGAGCATTTATTTTTCGTTGATTTTGTGAAAAAGAACACGGCAAAACCCTATTCACAACTTGTTATGGTCAAACAAACAAAAGTTGAAAACAACGATTCGCATCATAATAATTCGTTTATGATTAATAAAGTTGTAACTTCTATCCTCTCCACTGGCTTAATCTATTCCCCAACCCTCATCAAGCGCCTCGTCTTTTCGCTGATGGCCAAGCCTTTCGTCATCCTCAGCGGGCTGGCGGGTTCGGGAAAGACACAACTGGCCTTGGCTTTCGCCAAATGCTTGAGCGAGAATATCGAGGATCAGGTCTGCACGGTTTCCATCGGGGCGGATTGGACTAACCGCGAGCCGCTGTTGGGCTATCCCAACGCCTTGAAGGAAAACGTATATGTGAAACCCGAAAGCGGTGTGTTGCAACTCCTGATGCGAGCCAACGAAGACCCAGACAAACCCTATTTCCTGATTCTCGATGAAATGAACCTCAGCGTGGTGGAACGCTATTTTGCCGATTTTCTCAGCGCCATGGAGTCAGGCGAGCCTATCAAACTTTGGGACAATGAAGCAGGAAACGTTCCCAAAGAAATTGAATTGCCCAAGAATGTCTTCATCATCGGCACCATCAATGTGGATGAAACCACCTATATGTTCAGCCCCAAGGTGCTCGACCGCGCCAATGTGATTGAATTCAAGATCGCGCCTGACGAAATGAGAAAATATCTCAATGAGAAAAAGGACATCCACCTCGAAAAGGCTTATTCCGCCTGTGCCGATATGGCTGAAGATTTCGTCAACAAGGCCAAGTCACAGATTTTAATAGACAACGATGACGAAAAAACGGTCTTGCTCTCATTCTTCTCTGAACTGAAGAAAGTCAACGCAGAGTTTGGTTATCGCACGGTGAACGAAATTAGCCGTTACCTGCATTTCGCCGATGGAGAACTGGATGCTGATTCCGCCATCGACACCGCCATCCTGCAAAAACTGCTGCCCAAGCTGCATGGATCTGCCAAAAAGCTTAAGAAAGTGCTTGGACCAATGTGGAAGCTCTGTTTGAAAGATGGAGTTACCAAAGAGATAGACACCGAGTTTAATGCAACCGATTTCAAATATCCCGAATCTGCAGAGAAGATTCAGCGAATGTATAATGCCGTGGTGGACAATGGGTTTACTAGTTTTGCGGAGGCATAATTGGAAATTCATTTATGACGAATGGAATTGTTCGTAATCTTATGAAGAATAGAATCAAGACGACAAGTGAAAACATGAGCGAATTGGAGCAACAATTTGCTTATGTGAACACCATAATTGAGAGGCATCGCGAATCTGCCATCAGGTTGGTGAATGGCGAAGCATTGCTAACAAACTGGGAAATTGGACAATATATTTCAACACAGCTGAAATCATCGGCATGGGGCGACAAAGTAGTAAGTCAATTGGCCGATTACTTAAAACGTATGAATCCGAAACGGAGAGGCTTTGGCAAGCGTCACCTGTACAATATGGTCAAATTCTATGACCTCTATGCCAAAAAGGAATTCTCCGATTTGACCATGCGGCTTCAGCTTCCCAAAAATGTGCAATTACCGATTGCACAATTTCAGGAAACGCATTTGTCAAATGAAACATTTGTGCAATTGCCAATTGCACAAATAGAAACCACCCAAATCACAATGCCTGCAGTGCTCGGTCTAATACCTTTTACAAGCCATATTGAAATCATGAACCGTTGTCGTTCAAACGAAGAGCGGCTGTTCTATATGCTCTATGCTGCACAACAGCATCTTAAAACCGAGGAACTTCGTAGATGCATTGTCAACCAAACATATTCGTCATTGCTTGAAAAAGACAAGATGTTGTCACCTGCTCTTCTGGACGAGTATCCCAATGCTGACTTCATCCTTAAAGACAAGGCTTTTGTAGATTTCTTGAATCTGCCAAAGTCACACAACGAGCATCACCTGCACAATGGTCTGCTGGAACACATGAAGGAATTCATCATGGAATTAGGCAAAGACTTTCTGTTCATGGAGAGTGAATATGGTGTTCAGGTGGGCGGCTCGACAAAACGAATAGATTTGCTGTTTTATCACCGAGCACTGCAATGCCTTGTGGCCATAGAGTTGAAGGCGACGGATTTTGAACCAGAATTTGTTGGAAAGATGGATATGTATCTGGAGGCTCTTGACCGTGATGTTAAACGCGAGAACGAGAATCCGAGTATCGGCATCATTTTATGTCCATCTGCCGACCGCAGCATGGTTGAATACACGTTAAGCCGTTCTCTTAGTCCAACTATGGTTGCCGAATATCAACGCAAACTGATTCCTCAAGATGTTATGCAGCGGTCACTACAGGAATATTGTGATTTTTTGCAAAAAAGCATCAATAAGTAAAATGATATTATGGCAGACCATCTTGACATACCTATCGTAGGAAAGCACAGAAGCGTGAAGCTGCTGGTGTACCCACAATCCTCAAATGCAACGGTGTTTGAGGAAATGGATCCGCAGGAGGGTGAGTCGAGATGGCAATTGGTGGAGGGCGAGGAATACGAATATGCCTTTGAAGGCGATTACCATTTCAAGGAACACGAACTGATTCGTCCCTCAAAAAGCTCACCCTCACGAGGTTGGATCAAGACGGGTATCCATGTCGGTAGCCTAACGCTGACTGTCACCAACGATGCAGACTTCGTTGCCGAGGTTAGCTTTGAGGTGCGTTCCGTCAAAATGGATTACCGGACGGATTACAAGACAATGCTCCACGACATCACCAGTCACTTCACAGATTTGGTGATGATGCAGGGAGCACCCGTCACACAACGGTTTGAAGTTAACCCTAACGAGAACGGCAACACGCTTTATCAGCAGTTTGCCTTCATAAAATCGTTGGTGGACAGCGAAGAGTTTGAAGAAGCCTTGAACAAGATTCTTTACAACCCTATCCACAAATGGACAGGAACAACGATAGAGAAAGACATTTGTTCCGTAAAGAAACTCGGACGGCAGGAATTAAAGCAGATTGCCACCAGCAAGAACCGGCTGCCATTGGGAGAAGGAATAACTATTGGCGAACATATCGACAGCGTTCCGCGAAGATTGTCGGTTTCCTACAAGAAAGACACCGTAGATGTAGCGGAAAACCGTTTCGTAAAGTTTGTTTTGCAATCGTTTTCTTCGTTTTGCAGTACCATTCAACAATGCAAGAATGCCAGTCCAAGACTGAAAACCGAGGCCGAGCTGACGGCAAACAAACTGACGGGGTGGCTGAGCCGCAGCTTCTTCCTGGATGTTTCCAACTTGCAGACCATGGCTTTGAACAGTCCCGCATTGCAACGCAAAGAAGGTTATCGAGAAGTTTTGCAAGCCTGGATGATGTCGAAACTGGCGGCACAAATCACATGGAAAGGCGGCGACAATGTTTACCAGGCCGGCAAGCGGAATGTGGCGGCGCTTTACGAATATTGGGTGTTCTTCAAGTTGCTTGACATTGTCAAAGAGACCTTCCATTTGGAACTGACCGAAGAAGATGAAAAGAAGTTGGTCAAAACCGACAAGGACCACATCAATCTGGAACTCAAGCAAGGCCACATGAAAATGATTGGTGGTCAGTTCCGCGAAGCCTCTCGGACATTGAACGTTCGCTTGTATTACAACAGAACTTTCAGCACTTCAGACCAGCTGGACAAAAGCGGCTCGTGGACCACAGCCATGCGTCCCGATTACACCTTGTCAATTTGGCCAGGAGACATCACGGAAGCCGAGGCAGAGGAAGAAGACCTGATTGTTCACATCCATTTTGACGCAAAGTATAAATTGAACAAAATCCTGCTCGACGAAAGAGAACCTGACGACACACATACTTTTGAAGATGAGGATGCAGAACTTTCGGAAGAAGATTTGCTGATGAATCAGGAAAAGAAGGATGAAGAGAAAGGCATCTACAAACGTGTGGATTTGCTGAAAATGCACGCTTACAAAGATGCGATTCGGCGGACAAGCGGAGCCTACATTCTTTACCCTGGCTCGGAAAACAAAAGTCTGAAAGGTTTTCACGAGATTTTGCCTGGGCTGGGAGCCTTTTGCCTGTCGCCAAACAGTATGGAAAAGGATTCAAAAGAAATCGAACGGTTCCTGCATGATATTTTGGACCACATGCTCAACAGAGCTTCGCAACGGGAGCGCATCTCGTACCACACATACGAGATCTATAAGAATGAGCCATCCGTGGTCTGCGAACCACTGCCGGAGCCGTATGGGAACGATCGCAACTTGGTACCAGAAGAAACATTTGTGTTGTTGGGCTCATACAAAGATGAAAATCACCTACAATGGATTCTCAAAAATAATATTTATAATGCAAGAACTGGAACAAGAACTGGCTCTTTGCGCTTGAAAAAAGAAATCACCGGAGCCAAATATGTATTTTTGCACAAAGGTGACACTCAACTGCTTTTAAGATTGAGCGATAAAGGACCAAGAGTAATGTCAAAAGAAGATTTGGAGAAAAAGCCTTATCGCAACTTGTACACTCCTTCACGGCTTTATTATGTGGTGTTTGATTTGAATTCAAATGAAATGGAAAATGAATTCAAGGATGTGAAATGGAATATTTCTCAAATGATTAAAGATGGGATTATCGGCGAAGGACATTTGAGCGCCGAACCCGAAGGAATTTCTTTAGCAACGTTAATGAAATACGTAAAACATAACAAATCTCACTGATTATGCCCCACACCCTCTACAAAACCCAAGGCACCTGCTCGCAGTTCATCGATGTGACCGTCGATGACGACGGCGTCATTCAGCAGGTCTTCTTTTATGGCGGATGCGACGGAAACCTCCAGGGTATCTGCCGCTTGGTCGTCGGCCAGAAAATCGACGACGTCATCCCAAAACTCAACGGCATCCGCTGCGGAGGGAAGCCCACCTCCTGCCCCGACCAGCTCTGCCGCGCACTGGAATCGCTGAAGCAGTCCGCACAAGAAAAATAACACCCCCTGATGCTCCCCTCTTCCATAAAACGGAATCTCTCGGTCGCGCTGTTCCTCACGCTGATGGTGGCTGTGGCGGATGTTTCGGGACAAAGCGAGATCATCTTCCCCGAGGCGGCGGCGCTGTGCGTCGGACTCTGGCTGATGCCCAAGGCGGTGTGGAACGTGCGAGGATGGCAGATCCCTCTCTACCTGACGGCCGCGGCCACTATCGGGCTGGCCCTCAACCTGCTGCTGCCCGCTGGCTTCGAGATCCGCTTTGCGCTGGCCTTCGTCATCGTGATGGGACTGCTGCGGTTGGTGCGGTGCAATATGT
>R25__coassemble_553_pt1 | contig 22104 bp, 6 predicted proteins | sample R25__metabat2_low_PE_038 | metagenome-assembled genome bin R25
AGATAATTGAAGTGTTGCAAATTTTAACAGAAAGTCCAATTGGTATGTTTTCTACTATTTTCAGTCTTCTTTTGATTGCTGCTTGGCTTCTCTTTCGGTTCGCAAGAAAAGTGACCCGGCTTGACCTTTCCCAAAAACATCTGGAAGAGGGCCATAAAGAGATTCTTAAAAGAATTGACCAATTGTCCGCTGATATGCGCGATGGATTCAGAAAAGTGGACAAGCGGTTCGAGAAAGTGGACGAGCGGTTCGAGAAAATGGATGATCGGTTTGAGAGTATGGATAAGAAGTTTGACCGGAAAATAGAAAACCTTTCTGAAAAGCTGGATCGGAACACAGAAGAACTTCGAAAAGACATTGCCAATTTACGGACAGACGTGAGGATCTTACAGCATGATCGCCATAACACAGCTGTTTCTGTTATGAAGACGAAGAAAAGTCGTCCAAGCAATAAAAGGAAAGCGGTGGCAAGTTTCTGAGATTACCACCCCGGTGCATCGCCGCGGTTCACGTCAATCTTGTAGCCGGTTGAAGCGATTCTGACACCCAGGCAGTTGACGCATTGCGCCGATTCGTCCCCTGTGCAGATTTTATTGTCGTACAAGTCGTATTTTTTGCGTACGGATACCGGCGAAAGATTCGGCATCACCACGTTGGCACCGGCCAACAGCCCTTTCTCGCGACCGGTTTTGTCGATAGTGCCCAATGCGGTGGTGGAAGGCAGAAGCAATTGCGGCATCATCAGTCGCAAAAGGCCGAGCATGAAGAGAGTCTGCTCCACAGTGCCGCCTTGCTCGTTGGCGAACGGCGTGGCGTGGTGCGGCACAAACGGCCCGATTCCCACCATCTGCGGCTGCAACTCCTTGATGAAGAGCATGTCCTCCGCTAACAGTTCGGGCGTTTGGAAGGGAGTGCCCACCATGAAACCCGTTCCCACCTGATAGCCGATCTCCTTCAAATCCCACAGACATTGGATTCTCCTCGCGTGCGACATCCACGCGGGGTGCAGTTGCGCGTAATGCTGCGCGTTAGCTGTCTCATGGCGAAGCAGATAGCGGTCTGCACCCGCGTCAAAGAGCTTTTGGTAACGCTCCTTTGCACGCTCGCCTAACGACAGGGTGACAGCACAATCAGGATAACGCGATTTGATGTTGCCAATCAACCGGACCAACACTTCATCGGTAAAATGCGCGTCTTCGCCGCCCTGCATCACGAACGTCCTGAACCCCAGCTGATAACCTTCGTCACAACAAGCGAGGATGTCTTCTTCGGTAAGACGGTAGCGTTCTGCCGTTTCGTTGCTCCGCCGGATACCGCAATAGTAGCAGTCGTTGGCGCAGTAGTTCGAGATTTCAATCAACCCGCGCAAATAGACGGACTTTCCGAAAACGCGTTCCCTCGCCGCCCTCGCCCGCTCAAACAGAAACTGCGCGTCCACCTCGGAATGCTGCGCGATCAAAAAGGCAAACTCCTCCTTGCTGAGAATTTGCTTTTCTTCCAATTGGGATATTAATGCTCTACAATTCAACATAACAATTGTTCAATCAAAGAATTAGCAAAGTGCCAATAGCTATCAGCCAACAGCCAACAGCTAATATAAATCAATCCACTCGTATGGATTTCCCATATACTGCAGGAAACGCTCGAAATCCGCGCGCGTCACCATGAGCGAGGCGGTGTTGATGCAGGGGTGGAAACTCACGCGCTCCGCCTGCTGCAACTGACGGTCAAGGAACACATGCACATGGTGCTCCGTGTCGTTGATGAGTCCGAAAGGGGTCACGGAGCCAGGAGTCACGCCCAAATATTTCATCAATCGCGGTTCCGAGGCGAAGCTCAACTTGCCCTGATGCAGCTGTTTCTCGATGTCGTGGATGTTCATGTTCTGGTCGCAGTCGAGGCAGACCAGATAGTGCTGGTTGCCCTTGTGGTTGCGGAAGAAGAGGTTCTTGCAGTGTTTGGCGTCGTGCCCAGCCCAGTATTGCTTGGCAATCTCGATGGTCGGGGCGGGCGGATGCTCCAGATATTCGTAGGGGATATGCAGTTCGTCCAACAGTTGGTATAATCTTGGATCTCCGTTCATGATAGTTGGTTTATGGTTCAAGGTTCAAAGTTCAAGGTTCAAATTGTACGTTAAGATAATTTCAGGATTTCGTCGTAAATCAAGTCGATGGCGTTCGGCAGGGCGAAAGTTTTGATGTTTGTGCCGAGGGTTTCCATCCGGTGCGGGTCGTTGACCAATTGTAACAGTGTGGGAATCAGCTTTTCTTTGGCTTCGCTGTCAGGGATGAAGAGCGCGGCGTCTTTGGTGGAGAGGGCCTTGGCGTTGAAAGTCTGGTGGTCTTCGGCGGCGTAGGGGAACGGCACGAGGATGGTTGGAGCTCCCACGATGGCCAGTTCCGCCAATGCCAACGCGCCGGCGCGGGAGATGATGACATCAGCCATGCTGTAGGCGTCGTTCATGTTCTTGATGAACGGCACAATATGGATGTGTTCGTCCTGCTGTTTCAGCAGTTCGGGGTCAATGTTCTTGTAGAACTGTTCACCGGTTTGCCAAAGCAGTTGCAGGTCGGCTTTGCGGAAAGCGTCCAGATTGGCGGCCATGGTTTGGTTGAAGGTGCGTGCGCCGAGACTACCGCCCACTACTAGCACGGTTTTCTTGTCGGGCGAGAAGTTGAAATATTCGTACGCTGCAGGCGATTTTCGCTCTAACTGGAGGATTTCCTTGCGGATAGGGTTGCCCGTTTTGATGATTTTCTCCACCGGGAAGAAGCGCTCGAGGCCGTCGTAGGCCACGCAGATGGCCTTGGCGTTTTTGGCCAGCATCTTGTTGGTGACGCCGGGATAGGAGTTCTGTTCTTGCAAAAGCGTGGGGATTCCGAGCTGTGAGGCGGCCTTCAGAGCGGGACCGCTGGCGAACCCGCCGACGCCGATGGCCAGATCAGGCTTGAACTCTCGCATGATCTTCTTGGCCTTGCGCATGGCCTTCATCATCACCACGGGCAGGCGCAGATTGCACATCACACCGCTGAGAGACATGTCGCGGTGGATGCCGTAAATCTCCAGTCCTTCAATGGGATAGCCAGCTTCTGGCACTCGTCGCATCTCCATTTTGTCACTCGCCCCGATGAAGAGGATTTTGGCTTCGGGATTCTCCGCTTTGATCTTGTTGGCGATGGCTAACGCGGGGAATATGTGCCCGCCGGTGCCGCCGCCGCTGATAATGTATCTCTTTTCCATAACGGTTTGGTTTTGCGCTGCAAAAATACATTTTTTAATGGTTATTGGTTATTGGTTATTGGTTATTGAAGCTGTTGAATGATTATGGTTATCTGTGGTGGAGGTGCGTGAAAAATGTAGGGACGCGATTCATCGCGTCATGTCACGATGAATCGCGTCCCTACAAAATGGGGAAACCGAAAAATGTATCCGCCCACTACCGTTTCACCACCCGTTTGGTGACGGTGCCCTGTTCGGTGGTCACACGCACGAAATAGACACCGGAGGCACGGGCGGAAAGGTCGATATCGGTTTGGTAATCACGCACAAAGTGCTGCTCTAACCGTTTTCCGTACATATCATATACCTCCAACTGCTCGATGAGGTCTTGCTCGTTACGGACGATGCATTTGCCTGTCGTGGGGTTGGGGTAGAGGTGCAGGAAGTGGTCGATGTCACGCTCGGGAACCCCGACATCAGGTCTTACGGAGAACACCACGTCGTCGATGAACACCTTGCCTAAATAGGCGGGGCAGTGGTAGCGGAACGCCACATACCGTCCGTCGCCGTTGTAGTGGTCAAGGAGCACGGAATGCGGTTCCCACACGCCCCAGCTCTGGAGGGTGATGGTATCGACCGGCACGAAGGAGGCGGCATCGTAAGGACTGCTCATCACGCCGATGAACATCGTGTCCCAACCCGGAACCGCACCAGCTTCCTGGAAGTAGCTGAAATCCAGTTGGATGCTGTCGAAGGAGAGATTCGGGGCGAATGCCGGGGTGATGGCCCAATCATCGCTGAAGGAGTTGGCGAGGAAGAGCATCGACCCGACACCGCTGGCGGAAACTTCGGACGAAACGATGGGGTAGTAGGAGTAGGATGCCGGGGTCAGAATGCGCCGCCAACAATCGGGGAAGGCCGTCTCGCTGTCTGTTCCGTAAGTGTCGAACGTTTCCGTGTAGGGCAATTGGCTGATAATTCCACAGTCCGGGGTGATCTCTAACGGCTCTGACCATTCCGAATGGCTGTTCGGGTCACAGATGGTCCGCACGAATATGCGATACGTTTGTCCGGGAGTCAGGTTGTCCACGACAAACGAGGTGCTGGCGGTGGCCACCGGGGTTTGGGAGTTGGGAGAAACTCCCGGGACGCAGGCCACATATTCCCATTGTGTAGCACTACTTTGCGAGGGCTCGAACGAGATGGTAGCCGAGGTGGAGGTGAGGTCATGGGCAGTCAAAGCGGAGGGTGCATCGCAATCATCTGCTTGATAGACAATCAGATCGTCAAGCCACATGGCCATATTGGAGGAGTGTAATCCCACCTGTCGGAAGGCGATATGGCGGTTGGTGCCCGTCATCGCCGTGTTGCGGAAATCCACCGTGACATCCTGCCAGGTATCAAAATGGGCGATGGAAATAACCTGTACGGATTCAAAAGTCGAAAGGTCGTACGGGTCGCTCATCACCCCCACTTCCATACATCCGGCGATATATTCGTGGTCAGCGGACAACCGGAACTGCGCCCGCAGCGAGTGGATGTCCACCCCGAACGGCTGGGTGACCGCGGTGGCAGTCGTTGACGTGTCGGAGTGGAAGAGCAGGGCTTTGCTCTCCATGCCGTAATAGCCGTAGGTGTTCCAGTCAATTCTGGGACATTCGGCGTAGGTGACGGGGAAGATCCAACAGTCAGGTCTCACAATATAGGTGCTCATCCACGGGTAGTCGTCGAAATTCTCCGAGTAGGGCAGATCCACCACGGGGGCGCAAGTCGTCATGAAAGTGGTGGGGGTACACCACGAGCTGCTCGAGCTGCCGCAATCGGACTGTACGAAGACATCGTACATCGTGTTGTCGGCCAAGCCACCGATAACGATCGGATGGGTTCCCGTCTGCACAGGTGTACCGCTCTCCGGTGTATTGCCGTTGGGGACGACCACCACGCGCCAAGCGGTCTCCGACCCGCCGGGTTGCCAATCCACCCACACGCTGTCGTGGGTGATGGGTTCAGCGGTCACATTCGTGGGCAGCGGACAAGCGGAGAGGTATTCCACCGTCAGATTGTCCATACTGACCGGTGTGAGTGGATTGGAGAAGTTCTCCTGCATGAAGGCGAGGTAGTGACCGTTGCCGGTATAGGAGGCCAAACTAACGGTCCTGTCAATCCAAGATGTCAGTGCGTAAGGATTCGGGAAGACCGTGTCAACAGGCGTGAACGTGGCAAAGTCGTTAGGATCGGTCATCACACCCACCACCAAAATGGAGTTGGGGGCTGTCGTGTTGGCTTTGAACTTGAACGATGCCTGCAAAGTGTTCATCGGGATAGACGAGTCAAATTCGGGCGTGATGGCGACGTTGTGGCCGTTGCTGGGTTGGAAATAGAGCGAACCCGGTGAGCTGTAATATCCATTGGGGAAAATAAACGGATAAGGTGCGACGATATAGGAGGAGTAGAGGCGGCTCCAGCATCTCGGGAATGCGGAATAGCCATCCAAGTTGGAACCGGTGCCGTAGGTGTCAAAGGATTCCACATAAGGAATATCGGTGATGGTGCCGCAGTCCGTCCTTTGCGAAGTGGAGCACCATGCGCTCTTGCTGTTCCCGCAATTGGTACGCACATAGATGGTGTAAAGCCTGTCTTTGTGCAGATTGTTGAAGGTGTAAGCGATATTTGTCAGCGCGACAATCTGCGTGGAGTCTAAAGTTTGCCCGTCTTCCACAATAACGGCTTCCCAATTCTGGTCACTGGTGTCGGCGGGGGTGAAGCTGATGCTGATGCTGGTCGTGGAGGTTGCCGTTACCGTCAGCGTGTGAGGTGCGGCGCAGGAACCGCCGTAAATCATGATGTTATCGACGGCACCCGGCGGGTTTGTTCCCTCGTAGTAGCCGTTGCTCCAGAGGAAGTAGAGCCGCTGGTGTCCCGCGTGTGTGGAATCGACCGTGAACGAATGGCTGGTCCATGCGGCATCCGTGTACAGCCCATTGCCGAGTTCCTCCAATTCGGAAGGGATAGTGATGGAATAGGTGGCATTGGGCTCCACAGGGACAGGAGGTCCGAGGAAGATGCGGGTGCGGTCATCGCCGCTCTGCCCAAGCCCTCGGAAGTCGAAGGCAATCTGGTATTCAGCATATCCTGGGGTGAAATAGATGTCACGATAAGCCCAGGAGTTGCTCGCGGAGCCATAGACATCGTAGGCGTTGGTCGCGCCGTTATCGTTGGAGACATAAAGGGCGTATTGGCCTGCCTGTTGTGCGGCCTGCCCAATATACCAGCGGTTGTCGCCCACACCCAGCAGACGCCAGTCGCGGTTCTCGTCACTCTCTTCAAAGCCGCAGAAATAGGGCAGCTGCGCTTCGGTGGCTTCCGTGAAGAAGGTGCTTACATCGCTCCACTGGCTGGCGAATGAAGGCACGCAGCTCTTGCGCACCCGCCAAGTGTATTGCGTGGAGGACTGCAAATTCTGCAGCAAGAGGAACGTGTCGGTGGTGGAAAGCTCGTACCATCCTGTATCGCTGCTCATTCGGTAGCCGACCGTGTAGTCGTTGGTGATGCCGCATGCGCCGGGGCTCCAGGAAACCACTGCTGTGACATCGGCAAGGTCGGAAACGGTGAGCTCCGTCGGGATGCTGCATGGCGAACCAACGATGGAGATGTTATCCACAGCACCGGCAAGTGGATTGTTCGTCCCTGCAACCTGCTGTCTCCAAAGGAAGTATAGACGTTGCATGCCCGCATGGGATCCGTCGATTACGAAGCGGAAATGGTTCCAGTTCGTCATACCATAGAAGTCGCCGATGACTTCTGCGTTGGCAGGGGTGTAACTGCCGGAAGGCGTTGCCGGCGGTCCGAGGAACACTCTTACATAGTCCACAGACGCTCCGGGATAACCGTAAGAGCGGATGTCGAATTCCATCAGATATTCGGAATATTGCGGATCGAAGTATATGTCGCGATAAGCCCAGGTTTGGGCGTTCACGTTGTCGGAAAAGGTGTTGGAAACGCCGTTGTTGTTGGAGACATACAGGGCTGAATCGCCATCAAAGTGCACCGCATGGCCGATGTACCACTTGTGGTTGTTCATACCGTCGTCCAAAATCCAACAAAAGTTCTCTTCCGCTTCCTCAAAGCCGCAGAAATAGGGTAGAGTGGTGGTGCTGAAAAGGAACTCGTCGCTCCATACGCCTTGCATAGTGTCGCAGTTGGTTCTGACTTTGGCTATATAGTTGGTCTTGGGTTGCAGGTTGGTCAGTGTGACTTGAGTGCTGTTGGCGGTCACATAACTATAGGTGTTGTCGGATTGTCGGCGGTAAGCCACCGTGTAGGAATCGGCTTGGTAAACCGCAGTCCACGACAGCACTGCATCGTTCTCCGACACTTGGTTGGCGGTCAGATGGCGAGGGATGCCGCAACCCTCCGGTGTGATGGAGATGTTGTCGAAAGCTGCCGGCGGGTTGGTACCCCATGACACATCGCTGCGCCACAGGATGTAGATGCGCTGCAGACCGGTGAAGGCGGTGTCTAAATTGATGGTGACATTGTGCCAGGTGGAATCCAAATAGATGACATCGCCCATCTGGGTTGCACCGTCGGGGACAATAATATTTGAGCTGACGGGTGTGACAGTTGGTGTCGTGGGAGGTCCTAAGAATACCTTCGCGTAGTCAACAGGATTGTTGTTATACAGCTCGCCGAAAGCTCTGCAGTCGAATGAAATCACATAATCGGTATAGCTGGGATCCAGATAGACATCGCGGTAAGCCCAAATCATCGAATAGTTGGTTGTGTAGGTGTTGGTGGCACCATTGTCATTGGAAACATACAACGATGAGGTGCCTCCGTTGTTCACGGCATTGCCGATGTGCCATTTGTTGGCGTAACTTCCGTTCACGAACGTCCATCGGCTGTTCTCATCCGCATCTTCGAAATCACATACGTATGGCAGACGGGCGGTAATCGCCGGGGTCTGGAAGGTGGATTCCGCAGACCATTGGCTGTGGTCGGTGGCAGTACAGTTGGCCCGCACTTTCCAAACGTAGGTGGTCAGCGGACTGAGGTTGCCAATGGTGAGATGTTCGTCCTGTACGGTGATGTAGGTGAAGGCGGTATCATATTGCAGTTTGTAAGCGACAGTGTAGGATTCGGCACTGCCGTTGTGCATAGACCACAACAGATTGGCGAGTGTGTCCATCGCCTGCGCCGTCAGTTCGTAAGGGACATCGGTACACGGGGTGCCGTCGATGGTGATGTTGTCGATGGCGGCCGGCGGGTTGGCGACATAATAGCCCGTGTTGCTCCAGAAGAAATAGAGACGCTGCAGACCAGAATAGGTGTGGTCCAACGTGTAGGTCTTGGTTGTCCACGCCGACATTCCGCAAAGACCGGTTTCAAGTGCGGTGAGATCGTCGGGTACTGTTGAGCCGTTGGGGATAGTAGGTGTACCTATGTAAACATTCGCATAAGATAAATATCGCCAGTCTGTCCCACCTACCCCACGGAAGTCGAAAGAGAGAGTATATACAGAGTCGGACGGGTCGAAATAAATGTCCCGATATGCCCACACGTATGAGAAGTTGGCAGTAGAGTAACTTTGGGAAAAGGCGTAAGAAACGCCACCGTCATTGGAAATGTATATAGAATAATCCCCGCCATTGTTAACAGCATTGCCAATATACCATTGGTTAATATAATTCCCATTTACAGTTTGCCAAGCATTGCGCTCGTTGGCATTCTCAAAGTCACAGACGTAGGGCAAAACCGCCGGCATCTGGACGCTGAGGTCGCTGGTCCATCCACTATGGTCGTTAGCGGAGCAATTGGCGCGCACTTTGCAGAAGTAGGCGGCGGACGGAGTGAGTCCGCTAATGGTCAAGAACGTGTCGGTAGTAGTATATTCGTTGGTCGCGGTGCTTCCCGCTTGCCGCACGCTCACCGTGAAGGAGGCGGCAGTGCCGATCGGATTCGGTAACCAGCTGAGTGTCACGGTGTTGTCCGTCATGCCCGTTACCACCGGCTCAGAAGGGGTGACACAAGTCAGCCCGAGGATGGAGAGATTATCGACTGCGGCGGGCGGCTGTACCCCCGTGGAGTTGTTGTTGACCCACAGGAAATAGATGCGCTGCGCTCCGACGTGTGTGGAATCCACAAGGAAGGAATAGTGAGCCCAATTGTTGATGTAGGAGAACTGTCCGCCGAGTTGTACCGCTCCGCTCGGAATAGCCGTGCCGGAAGGAGCGGCGGGAGTGCCCACGAACACCTGCATGTAGTCAGCAGTGTTCTGTCCCATGCTCTTATAGTCGAAGGACAGCTGGTATGCTTGGAAATTCTCGTCAAAATAGACATCGCGGTAAGCCCAAACCGTGGCGGCGGAGTAAACATCGTAGGCGTTGGTCGTGCCGTTGTCGTTGGAGATGTAGAGGGCGCTGTTGTCGCCGTAGCCGGTGGCATTGCCGATGACCCACTGGTTCTCAGCATCGCCATTCACCATCGTCCATTGTCCGTTCTCTTCCGCATCATCGAAGGAACAGAGATACGGCAGGTGATTTAGCGGTTGCGTGGTGGTGAAACCTAATGTGTTGCTCCAGAAACTTTGTGAGTTGTCATCGCATACTGCCCGCACTTTCCAGACATAGTCAGTCTCGGGTAAAAGAGTGGTGAGCAGGAGGGAAGTGTCTGTGGTGTTGATTTCTGTGAAGACGCTGTCTGACGTTTTCTTGTAAGCCAAAATGTAGGATTCGGGCTCACCGATATGGGCAGACCATTTCAGCATGGCCGTTGAATCCGCAATCTGTTGGGTCATATTGGTCGGGATGCCGCATGAATTGCCGATGATGATGATGTTATCAACGGCGGCGGGTGGATTCACCCCATCGAAATAATTGTTTGTCCAGCTAAAATACAGCTGTTTATAACCAGCGTGCGTGGAGTCGAGCGTGAAAGTGAAGGTCGTCCAATCTTCCGTGAGGTTGAAGTCCCCTCCTATCTGTTCCACATTATTGGGGAAAGAAGATTGGTCGGAAGTGTAGGTCGGGTCGCCGCAATAGACCCGCATATAGTCTTGTCCCTGCTCGCCGACACCTTTGAAATCAAACGAAATCTGGTATTCGGGGTAGGCGGGATCAAGATACAGACTTAACGTTGTCCATGCTGTACAGCCGTAATCAAAGGAATAGGTGTTGGACAATCCGTTATCGCTGGAAATATACATGGCGGAAGTTCCCGTGCTGTGAGTCGCTTCACCCACCGACCAGCGGTTCTCATAAACAGCTACGTTATCATACGTGGCTTGGTAATGCGACACCCATAAATCACTTTCTTCCGCAGTCTCAAATCCACATGAATAGGGTAGTTCCGCAAAAGTGTAGAACTCTTTTTCCGCGCTCCAGTCGCCCGTTTCTCCCTCTTGACAGTTTGCGCGCACTTTCCAGAAATAATGACTGCCGGATTGGAGCTCTGTGAGTTGCAGGGTGGTGTCGGAAACGGTCACCTCAGCGTATGCAGTGTCTGTGTTTTTGCGGTAAGACACGGTGTAAGAGGCGGCTGTCCCCGCATTTCCGCTCGACCAGGAAACCGTGGCAGTGTGCAGGCCAATGTCAGACATGGCTAAGGCTACGGGTTTGCTGCAGCTCACCCCCGATATGGAGATGTTGTCGAAGGCGGCAGGCGGATTCTCCCCCGGATTGAAGGAGCTCCAATAGATATTGTTCCAGTTCAGGTAGAGGCGACGGTTGCCGGCAAAGGTGGAGTCAAGGATAACTTCGTAGTGTGTCCATTCGGGCAGTCCGTATATCTCGCCGCCAAGCTGTACCGCGTCATTGTCGAAGTCAGTGGAACTCCCGATTAGAACCGCTGCCATGGACAATGCTCCGCCTTGGCAACGCACGTCAAAGGAAAGGAGGTATTCCTTGTATTCGGGGTCGAAGTAGATGTCGCGGTATGCGCCTGCCTGAGAGGTGCTGTTGATGTCAAAGGTGTTGGTAAGACCATTATCCTGCGAGATGTAGATGGACGATGTTCCGCCGTTGTTGGCAGCGTTGCCGATGAACCACTGGTTGTTGCCGTTGATAACGGTTGTTCCCCAATGGGCGTTTTCGTCAGCGTTTTCAAAATCGCAGAAGTAAGGCAGATGTGAAAGCAGCTGTATCGTGGTGAAGGTAAGCGGTTCGCTCCAGTAACTCTCCGTTGAATCCGAACAATGCGCCCGCACCTTCCATTCGTAGGTTGTGGACGGGAGCAGACCATTGAGCTGAAGGGTCGTGTCACTGGTTTGCACTTCCGTAAACCCCGTTTCGTCAGCTGTTTTATAGGCCACTGTGTAATTCTCGGCCTCAACAGGATTCCAAGCGAGTATCGCAAATGTGTCGGAAATGCTGAGAGTCTGCAAGTTGCGGACGCTCTGACAGGCGTTTCCCGTAATGGTGAGATTGTCAATGGCGGCAGGCGCTTCGCACGGATCGTACGAGTTGCTGAAATGGAAATAAATCCGCTTCACTCCCTGATAAGTCGAGTCAATTGTAAGGGAGAAGTGATGCCAAGCGGTGTCTTGGGCGGATAAATATTGGGAGAAAAGGGTCCCTGCCGGTGTGTAAGTGTATGTGGCCGGCTCACTTACCCCAGTGTTGCCAATAAACAGCACCAAATTGCTCCACGCGTTTTCTATGCCTTTGTAGTCGAAAGAAATCTGGTAGTCGGCATACCCGGGAGTGAAGTTAACGTCGCGGTAGGCCCAGAATTCGTGTACATTGGATCCGTAGTCCGCTTGGTTCACCGCATAGCTTGTTCCTCCATCGTTGGAATTATACAGCGAATGTTCTCCCGTGTGAGCTGTGGCGGTCCCGATAAACCAGCCTTCGTCCGCCAGTCTCACGAAACGCCACTGCTGGTTCTCCAACGCATCTTCAAACCCGCAGAAGTAGGGAAGTTGCGCTAACAAGGGTGCGGTGATGAACGAAACCGACTCGCTCCAGTCGCTCTCATCGTTTGCGGAACAGTGGGCGCGAACCTTCCATTCGTATTCGGTGGAGGCCGTCAATCCTGTTAGAAGATAGAAGGTGTCGGTTACCGTCACTTCCGTGTATTCAAGGTCAGACAATGTCTTGTAAGCCAGCGTATAAGAGGAAACCGTGCCGAAAACAGGCGCGTTCCAGGTGAGGACAGCGGAGGTGCTGTCGGATTGGGTGGCAAGCCCCTCGGGTGTCGCGCAGGTGAAGCTCTCGATGGTGACATTGTCCACTGCGGCAGGCGGATTCACACGGGAATAGGAGCCGGGCGTGTGCCAATAGAAATAGAGGCGTTTCACTCCTCTGTAGGTGGAATCTAACAGGAAAGTGGGCCGTATCCAGTTGTTTTGGTTGTAAATGTCACTGCCTAACTGCACAGCTCCAGCCGGAATATATCCGCCGTTCGGATCAACAGGGTCGCCAATATACACTCGGAAAGTGCCATGGTAACTGCTGCTGTAGAAAGTGTGGTTTTTACAGTCGAAAGAGAGACGATGGCCGGCGTAAATGGTGTCAAAGTCAATGTCACGGTATGCCCAAATGTAAGAAACATTGGTGTTGTAACTGTATGACACCCCATTGTTGTCGGAGACGAACAGCGCTTTTTCGCCGCCATGGTTCACGGCACTTCCAATAAACCAACGGTTGGGGTAGTTGCCGTTGACGAGCTGCCATTGCTGGTTCTCCAAATTGTCCTCGAAATCGCACTGGTAGGGCACTTGCGCTATGTTCGCCAGGGTTTTGAAACTGCTTTCACCGCTCCATGCACTTCCAGCTCCTGTGTTCACCTTGACCTTCCACAAATAGGTCTGTGACACATCCAATCCCGTGGCCACGAAAAAGGTGTCGCTGACCGTCACTTCTGTGCTGACGGTGTCAGAGGCAATACGGTAGGAGAGGGTGTAGGAAGACGAGGCACCGCCATTCCAGGAAAGCGTCGCGGACGAGGTGGTGATGTCTGTGGCGGTCAATCCTGTAGGGGCTGGAATGTTGACGCCGGTCACTGTAAGATTGTCGATGGCGGCAGGAGGGTTGACGCCAACGGTAGAGCAGTTGTTCCACACAAAATAGATCCGCTGCAAACCCCGGTGCGTGCTATCTACAACGAAATGGAAATGCTGCCAGTTTTCTATGAAATAGAATGTCCTCATTTGGATGGCGTTGCCGGGAACCGACATCCCCGAAGGGGTTGCCGGAGAACCGAGATACATACGCATAAAGCCGGCATCTATATGTCCCATTCCTTTGACATCCAACGAGATGTCGTATTCGTTGTAGGTGGTGTCGAAATAAATGTCCCGATAAGCCCAAACCGTCGAAGTGGAACTTGAGTTACCGGTGGAGTACTGGTTGCTGGCGCCATTGTTGTTGGAGATGTACAAGGCATGGCTGCCGCTGCTGTGTGTGGCTTCCCCGATGTACCATTTGTTCGGGTAGCTTCCGTTTTGCAGCATCCACTGCTGGTTTTCGACCAAATCCTCGAAACCGCAGTGATAGGGTAGATTACCTATGACTTGCGGCACGTGCAGAGAGGCCGCTTTCCAAGAACTCTGTTCGGAATCGCCGCAGTTGGCGCGAACCCGCCATTGGATGTCTGTGTTGGGTATCAAGTTGCTGATGGTGAGGAAGGTGTCCGTTGTCGTCACATCCGTGTAGGCAGTGTCTAATGAAGACTTGTATCCTACGGTGTAACTTGAGACAGTGCTGTATGGAGATGGAGACCAGGTCAGCAGGGCGGAATCGCCATTGACTGAGGAAACTAAGTTGTTAGGTGTGGCACATCCCGGGGTGGAGGAATACGCAAACGTCAGTCTTGGCAGAAAGTTCGCCGCATGGGTCTGGGGTGTGCCATAGTTCGACCAAGTCATATACGACAGCTGATCAGACTGGCTCTGACCGGCGAAATAGGAATCTTTCCAGGTAGCCGCCGTCGGATTTTCAATCTCAATCAGCAAATTGCCGCCACTATACAGAAATGGCTGGTCCAACACGATGTGCATCTGGTTGTTGGAGATATTGGCCGACAGCGTGCCGGTCCATACCAGCGTGGCAGGCGATGCGACAAACCCGTTCGCCAAATCCGAGGCCGTCGTCACCCCAATCTTTACCGTCTGGGTACCGCCCCAAGTCCCGTTAGGCGCGGTGGCGAAATAATAGGTGAGTTCGGTGATGTATTTCCCCGTCATCGCCGTCAACATGGTATTGGGGTAAATGGTTTGGGACCGTTGTGCCGCATCCATGTAATAACCATATACAGGGATGTATCGATCCTGCATAGCAACACCATTCGGGTCATTGGCCACCGTGAGGGTCTGCGCGTTCAGCCCTGCCACCAGCGTCGCTAAAATCACGAATAAGGAAATGAGGTTTTTCATAATAATATGTTTTTTTCTAATTTTCAAGTTTCAGGATTCAAGATTCAAAGTTCAAAGTTTTGGGTGCAAAGATACTATTCTTTGATGAATTTCTTGGTGACCTTTATATCATCGCTCTTGATTTGGATGAAATAAACGCCTGAGGCAAGATGCCCGAGAGGGATTCTCACACTCTTTCCCGCCATAGACATCTCTCTGACCTTTCGGCTTTGGCTGTCGTACAACTCGATCTGGCAAGGTCCCGAAGCCTCGTCCAAAACCACGTCAATATATTGTTTGGCAGGATTGGGCCGGATGGTGACGTGCTGGTCAAAACCACCGTATTCGGGCACCCAAGTGTCGTCGAGGGTGGTGAACGCCGTGGTGGTGTAGGCACTGCACATGGTACTGTCATTCCCATAAACGGCTTTCACCCGGACATTGTATTCCGTGTTGGCTGCCAGACTGTCGAGCAAAACGGGATGCGAGAAAACCTCCATGCTGTCGGTCCATTCAAACCTGTTGGCAGCTCCATACTGCACTATCCAGTGGTTCTCGTCATTTCCGTTGGTCCAATCCAACACAGCCGAATTCGTGGTGATATCGCTGACATTCAGCTGGGTAGGTGCCGGAAAAGCATTCGGGATAAGCTCTACCTTCACATTCTCAAGGGCAACATTAACCCACCCAAAAACGGAGTCATACGCCCGGAACGCAATGTAATAGTTACTGTCTGGATCAAGGCCGAGCGTACTGTAGTCGATGGTCAGGGTCGTAAAATTGTTTGTGTTCGACGTCTGACAGAATTGCACCTCATGATAGGTATTCCCGTCAGAGAGGTCGGTCATATAACCCACCGAAAGAATTGGACGAAGGGTCGCATATTTGTAAGAGAAGGTCAGCTTTAGGAAGCGGAGATGCTCCACAAATTCCGGAAGAACCGCATACATAGGCATCACCTTGCTGTTTACGAGGTGCAGACTGTTGCCCCAAACAATTAAAGTGCTTCTGTTGGACAAAAACGCAGCGGGAAGAGTCCAGTCAGGGTATCCGACAAGGGCATGGAGATTAAGGAAAGACCAGCAGTCAGGGTACGAGATATAGGGGTATTCTATAGGCGTGTATAAGGATGTAGAAATCCCGGTTGTATAGCTGTCGAAAGATTCCTGGTAGGGCTGACTGGCAACGGACATCGAGGCGAAACGGGTGAAAGCGTAACCGAGCGGACTCCATTCGCTGTATTCCCCTGGCGAGCACACGGCACGCACGTAGAAGCCGTAGAAAGTCCCGTCAGAAAGCCCTGTCAGCGTGAATGGGTTCGTGTTGGCCACACAGATGTTTTCCGTTGAATCTGGATCGAAATAGTCCGTGCCGTATGCGATTTCCCAAGCTTGCTCGCCATTGGCAGGCGTCCACGACAGCGTTACCGAGTTTTGGCCCATGTTGATTGCCTTTAATCCAGACGGAGCAAGACATGAGGGCGCGATTTCCAATACCAAATCGTCCACATCGAGGTGGCAAGTGTTGTCTCCTACATAATCGGAGAAAATGGCAATGTACGTTCCCGAGCCCTGGTAATGGTCAAAGAAAATCTCCTTACGGTCAATATAAAATGGCTCGACTATTTGAACAGAGTCCACTGGGATAAAAGTCGAGAAATCATCTGGGTCAGACATCACTCCCACAATCAAGTGGATGCTGTCAGTATTCGAGCGCATTAAAAATGATAGTCGCAGGCTGTTGAGCGAATAATCGGAAGGCACTTCGGGAAGTATGGCCAAAGCTTCTGTGGAGTAGATACCCGCAAAACGGAGAACAGGATTGGTGTCCACTTCCCAATCATGGGTTGGTGTATAGATGGATGGATGTTGTATGCCGGTCTCGGGGGCAGGAAACGACCAACAGTCAAACTTGCTGCCATTTGTCACGTCGAAGGCCTCCACGTATGGCAGAACAAGAGGAGAACATTCCGTCTTGAACCCGAAATTAGCCCAAGAAGAGTGATTACCATTGCTGCAGATTCCGCGAATATAGAGTGTGTAGGAGGTTTTTTCTGACAGCCCGGAGAGAAAAACAGACGTGTTTGAGGTGGTGAGGACGGGGAGGGAATCATCCGGGAAACTGTCGCCTTCCAAAACAACATACTCCCAAGTGGTTATATCATTCAAGGCAGGGGAAAAGGAGATGATGGCATTGTGATCGTCCACAAAATCCAACGTAAGGTCAGTCGGTCGGACGCAATGGTAGGGGATGATCTCCACGTGGTCGATAATCGCACCGGGCGGATACACGGAATTATACACGTTACGCCATCGGAAGTAAAGGCGTTGCACCGTATTGTCATTCTCGCTTCCTAACACGTAACGGGTTGTCTTCCAATCATTCTGTCGTGCATATTTACCTATCAGAACAGAACCCTCGGGATAAACATCATCGAAATAGTTTGTGGAAACCAATATCGGAGCGGGCTTCCCGATCATTGCCTGCAAATAAGCGTAGGAGGGATGCCCGTTACACAGCCATCTGAACCTGACCTCGTACTCGGTGGCTCCGCTTAGCTGGAAATCCCGGTACGCCCAAGCCTCGGCTATCGTGCTGCCGTAGGTGGCATCCGCGCCGTTGTTGGTAATAAAGAGCAATGAGTCGCTGTAACCGTTAGGAATGCCGATTTGCCACCGACTCACGGGATTTCCGGTCTCCATTCGCCAAGCGGCATTCTCGTTCCCGGTTTCGAAATTATGGGAGTAGGGAACCGTGGCGGGCTGATAAGCAAAAGAGGTCACGGGTATGGAGACCCAATCGCTGTAACCCCAGCCGTTGGAACAGTGGGTGCGCACGAAAAAGACAAGGTTGGTGTCATTGATGTTTGTGGCGTGGTATTCACTTTGATGTACGGTGACGATCTGGCTGCTGTCCGGCTCTTGCTGATAGTCCGGAATAATGGCCACCTCCCATTCGTTTTCGCCGTCTTCATCGTCCCATGTGATGTAAGCAGTGCCCGGTGAAATACTGGTGGTCATCAAGTTATAAGGATCGTGGCAATTGTAAACCATGTCCAAGACAAGATTGTCCACATCAAAATAATTGACACTAGAGGGGTGATATTTCATGGCTATATACCGTCCGTTTCCCGAATAATTCTCGAACAGCATCTCTTTTTGATGCCAACCCCAGTTGTCGTATGGAGTGGTAGCCGAGTCCAAGGGCACAAACGTGGAGATGTCGAAAGGATCATCCATAACACCGATGAATAAGGTGGAAGGCGGGTCATTATATGGATTGCGGTAGGAAAATGTCATTTTGAGGTGTGAGATCGGTACATTGTCTGCCAGTCGTGGGAGAATCTCAAACCGATATCCGTTTTGGAGAGCGGAAAAACGCAGAATCCCGCTGCTGCCAAGGTATTGCGCATACTGTTGATTAATCCAGCAATGCGGAAGCTTTCCTGGACTGGGTTGAACGTGATAATAACCAAGCTCAGGGTTGTTGAAATCCTCGACGTATGGAAAAGAAGATAGGTCCTGACAGTCTGTCCATAAATCAACATGATTGGCATTGCTCATGAGGCCGTTTCCACAATCCGCTTTGATCCAAATCCTGTAAAAGCGACCTTCGGAAAGCGAATCAAGATGAAGCGTGTCGGATGTGGTCAGCACCCACGCGTCATCCGAAACCGATGGACTGGTGGAATCTCCTTCCACAACCAGGTAGAGCCACTGTGTTTCGTTTCCACCGGCTGTCCAGGTGATTTCGGCCGTGTGCTCCGTCACTGACGACAATGTGATGCCACTTACCGGAGGACAAGGGGATTGCGCCTCCAACTTTCCTATCTGCATAGACAGTGCGGCCATTAAAAGCAAACATCCTATTATACAAGACTTTTTCATAGCGAATCTTTATTTACTTATAAACAGCGTTATTTCTTCACAAATTTCTTTATCACCATGCCTTTGTCGGTGGTCAAACGCACAAAATAGATGCCACCGGCCAATCCCGAAACATTGATGCGGGTCTGTAGGGGCGAATGATTATTCACCCCTACAATGGTACGGACTACCTTGCCGTAAACATCTATCACCTCAACACTCTCCAATTGTACATCGTTCATTGTACATTGTACATCGATATACTCATTTGCCGGATTCGGATATAGCTTGATGCAGCTGAGCAAATACTCTTCAACATGGTCTTCGATGGTGTCATTTTCGGGCAGGGTGGTGAAGATTGTTTCCTCACTAAGAACTGTTATTCCGTAGTAAGTGACAAATGCTTTGTATGCGTAAGTTGTATTGGCAGTCAAACCGTCCAGTTCGGTCGCAAAAACGTTATTCGAGACGGAACAATCAACCTGCGTATAGGCACTGCTCGAAATATCCTTCCATTTGAATCCCACGGCAGAGATAGACATGTTGTCAGGATTTTCAAAGGCAGCATTCAGCGTGGCGGTCGTCTGACTAATATTGGTTGTCTCCAGAGTTGTCAACGAAGGACAGTCTGGAAGAAGGGTCGAATCAACGACTTCCAATGTAAGGTCATCTATCAAAAGCCATGTGCCGTTAATTCCCACAAACTTTATCGCAGGATAAGCATCATTGGGGTAATAGTAATAGTCAGATAATCGTAACGTATATTCCTGGAAACTTCCACCTGCCGCACCAATCACATCTATTGTATCGTTAGGAATAAAGGTAGCACTATTTTCTGGATTCGTAATCACCCCGCCAATGACTCGAACATGAAAATTGCTGACCGTACCCGTATTCATTGCAAAGAATCTAATCTGCATATTATCAATAGGATATAGATTGTTTTCCACTTTCGGCAACACAACAAAACACGGAGAATTATTGCTGTATAAACGCATTGAATGCGTCCCGCTATGGGCATTCCCCTCTCTAATATCTGCATCACCTATGTTTTTCCAACACAAAGGCATCTTTGTTTCATTATTATAGTATTCAAAGTCCCAGGTCACAGGCAGTTGGTTGATAGGGTCGCAAAGGGTCTCGAAAAAGCTGAGCTCGTGGCTTGCTGCTTCGGTGCTGTCATAGCACTGAGCCGCCACATACCACTGGTAAATTGTACTGGAAGCCAATCCCGACAAGGTGAACGGCTGACCGATACCCGCCGTAATATTGGATGCCACCGAATAGGATTCATCACCATCCGCTTTATAGTAAACATTGCAGGAAGAACTCGTTCCCGCCCAACTCAAATCAATACTGTTATGCGTAGGACTGGACGATTCCAAATCGTATGGCCTTGGACACGAAAGCGTATAGTCAAGGAGCACATCTTTCACGTATATGTCGCTGTGGTCGATACATTTGAAAGAGACTCTGTCACCAACTCCGGTGTAACCGTTTATCGGAACCACATAAGTCTCGTATGATGTAGTCAGGCTCAGCGTGTCAACAGCCACAAACGTGGAGTCTGCACTGGCATCGGTCATCACACCAATGATCAAGGTGCCATTGTTCGTTTCACTTCTGGCGGAAAAGGAAACCTCCACAGTATTTATATCAATGAGCTGTCTGTTCAAATGCGGCATCGAGATGGTGTTGGGAATCCAAAGATTGATAGCACCATAGCTAATAACAGGGTCGCAGCAGCTTCCTGGGCCTCTTTCCCAACAAACAGGAATCGGATGCATAGTACTTGAAACAAGAGATAAGTCGCAGATGTAAGGAAGGGTGTCAATATATTCACAAAGTGTAGTGAAGGATTGTTTGATCCAGACACTGGTATCGCTACCGCAATTGCGTGCCACCCTTACCCAATATTTCGTTATAGACTGCAAACCTGTCAGTGTCACAGACGTGTCCTGCACGTTCACGGTGGTAATATAGGCATCGTTCCAATTCTGGCCATCTTTAGCATATTGGACAATATAATCAGAGGCGCCACCCTCAGGCATATTCCACGACAACTCTACTGAATGGCTCTGGATGTTGGAGACGGACAATCCGGTAAGAGGGGTGCAGGTCTCTCTTTTCAAACGCAAATTGGTGATTGTTGGTGCGGGCTGGATTCCGTGATCGTAAGTGCTGCCGTAGTCATTAACCCATCCAAAAACCAGTTTTGCAATTGAGTTGGTATCGGGATTGGCAATCGGATTGTTCATCCGAACATCCAAATGGATAGTTTTGCCATCTGTCAAATTGATAATGTAAGGATAGTTTGGCGTGTTGGTCATGTCGAAGTGGTCGCTGAAGTTGGCTGCATAGAGGGAATTCGTACTGACACCCCACGAGTAGGCGATTCCACCCTCGTAGATCTGGGAAGGAGGCGCCAAAAACATCTTCAGAAAGTCTTTGTTGTACTTGCCGCCGCATTTCAGATCGAAAGAGACAATAATCTTGTCCGCATCCCCGACCACAAATGTCTTTTCCGCAGCAACATTACTCCGGGTGTAGGAATAGGTGGGGGTGGCACCGTTGTTGGTCACAAGGAGTGCATTGTTACTGCCAGAGGTACCTAATATCCAGTAATTCTGAGCATCACCATTGTTCAGCACCCAACCTTCCGACGTGGAAAAAGTGGCCGTGTAGGGAAGAGCGGGCTCCTGTGCCACAACGGTCAGAATTGAAATTAACATCAGCCATTGGATAATACACAACTTTTTCATGACGAAATCATTCATTTATATCAGTTTTTGGCGGCAAAGATACTATCTTCTACGACACTTTTATATCCCTCACGCAAAAAATATGTTCCCTCATAGTAAAAATGTGACCGATTTGCCAGTTTTGAACCAATATTTCGGGGGGGGGTAAAAATCTGATTTTCAATATGTTAAACAAATATCCGATTTTTGTGCTGTTGTGAGGGCTTTAGAGGACTTTTCTGTGAGGGAATGGGGCTGTTTTCCGGGGTTTTGTTTGGATTAATTCACTATCTTTGCAGCGACTTTCAGACCCGAAAACAAAAAGCAATAATAAACAAATATTGAAGTCCGATTATGAAACACCGAAGAACCATCGTTATCGTTTTGCTGAATGTCTTGTTCTGTGCCATAGTGCTCTACTTCTTTGCCTCTTATTCCCAACTTCGTCCATACGCGGGAAGTGCTGTCAAAGAGGTGCTTGCAGGGCTGGTGCTGCTGGCCACCATATATGCTAACTACTTCCTTCTTTATCCTCTGATTCATAGAAAGAATCCAATTGTCTATTGGGTGGCGTTGGTTTTCGTTTCCATTGTAGCTGGATTGATTGAGATGGTTATCGCCTGGCCGTTTATGAAGTATTGTTGTGCTGCTGCTATGGTGCAATGGGGTCTTTCCAGGTTTTTTCTACATCACATGATAATTGTTACTGCACGTGACTTGGCCTTCAACTTCTTCCCATTTATGTTCCGCGAACGGCAGGAACTGCGAAAGGCTCTGGACGCAGAAGTGCAGGTGGTCTATCGTGACACTCTGATGGTGGATGTCGTTGACCACGAGAGCAACCTGCTCATGATTCCCAAAAACGACATCTACTATTGTGTTCAGGACGGGAACTTCACCCGCATCTATACAGTGGATGACCGTTGGT
>R25__coassemble_562_pt1 | contig 21850 bp, 18 predicted proteins | sample R25__metabat2_low_PE_038 | metagenome-assembled genome bin R25
CGTCGCAATAGACGTATTAATCAAAAAAACGTTTAAATCCGACAATTATTGTGCCTCGTTTTCATGTTCGCGCACCAGTTTGTCGTCAATGAAGATACGACCGCAGGCTTCGCACACGATGATTTTCTTGTGCAGGCAGATGTCGAGTTGGCGTTGCGGGGGAATCTTGCTGAAGCAGCCGCCGCATGCATCGCGCTCGATTTTCACGATAGCCAGTCCGTTGTGGGCATTCTTGCGGATGCGCTCGAAAGCGGCCAGCAGACGGTCGTCGACTTTGGCTTTCAGCTCTTCGGCCTTGGCCAGAAGCTCTTCCTCTTCCTTTTGCGTGTCTGCCACAATGACTTCCAATTCCGCTTTTTTGTGCTCCAGAACTTCCTGCAACTCACTCAGACGCTCATTGGTCTCGGAGATTTTGTTTTGTTTGTCCAGAATCTCAGCCTCGTGTTTTTCTTTGTGTTTTTCCGCGACTTGGATTTGCAGATGTTGAAATTCGATTTCCTTGCTCAGTGCTTCGTATTCGCGGTTGTTGCGGACAGAGTTCTGTTGTTCCTCATACTTTTTGATAGATGCTTTGGCCTCGTCGATGTTGGTGTTTTCCGAGGCGATTTTCAGTTTGAGGTTTTTGATGTCGTCGGTGAATTTGCTGATACGGGTGTTCAAGCCTTCGCATTCATCCTCGTTGTCGCGAATTTCCTCGGGAAGCTCGCCGCGGATCATGCGGATGTCATCAATCTTGGTGCAAATTTGTTGCAGGTTGTACAGGGAAAGCAGTTTCTGCTCGATTGACAATTCCTCGGCGGTGCTTTGGGTGCTTTCGTGTTTTTTCACTTCCACAACCCCGTCAGAGGTTTTTTCGACGGTGACATCGTCATCTTCAATGATGGTTTCCACCACAAGTTTTTTGGCCACTTTTTGCTTAGGTTGCGGCACTTCTTTCACCTCCTTCACTTCCACTTCTTCCACAACTTCCACTGTTTCCTCGGGCTTCTCCACTTTTTTCTCTTCCACTTGAGGAACCTTCACTCGTTTCGGAGTGATTTTTTTCATTTTAGGAACAATTTTCTCTACTTTTGTTTTTTTTGTGCCGTTTTCAACCTCTTCTTCGGTAACTTTTTTCTTGGCCATATTTGATTTAACTATTTGATTATCAATATTCTAAAAGTATTTAACCTCTAAAAATTCCAATTTAGAAATCAAAGTTGCAAATGTAGTAAATTTTTCGTTTAATAGTTGATATATTATATTTTTGATAAAAAATTCACCTTCATAGTGACCGATATCCACCAATAGTGTGCCAGAATGGGACTTGAAGAAGTCGTGATATTTAAAATCTCCCGAAACGTATGCGTCCGCGCCCGAAGCGATGGCGAGGTCGATGAAACTGGAGCCGCCGCCGCCGCAGACGGCCACCTTGCGGATAATCCGCTCCGTGTTTCCGGCATAGCGGAACGGAGGAAGATTCAGTTTGTCTTTCAGGAAAGACAGGAAAGCTGTACCGGTCATCTCTTCCGGCAGCTCTCCGATTCGGCCGAGGCCAATGGTGCGGCTTTCGTTCTCCAGCGGCAGCAGGTCGAAAGCGGGTTCCTCGTAGGGGTGGTTTTCGTAGAGGGTTTGGATCACAGTTCGTTGCAAGCCAGTAGGGTAGAGGACTTCGACCCGTTCCTCCGCCACATGTTCGAGGGTACCCTCCTGTCCGAGGAAGGGGTTGGCGCCGGCTTGCGGCCGGAACTGTCCGGTGCCGCTTATCGTGTAGGCGCATGAGTCGTAATTGCCTTGCACTCCGCAACCTGCAGCGAACAAGGCGGATTTGAGTTTTTCGGCGTGGTCGGTGGGCACGAAGACCACCAGTTTGCGATACAAGCCTGTATGCGGAGCCAGTACTTTTACGTTTTGCAAACCGAGTTTTTCCGCGAAAGCGTCGTTGCCGCCGCCCTCGCCACTGTCGATATTTGTGTGCATGGAATAGAGTACCATGTTGTGTGCCAACGCTTTGCAGATCATCGCACCCACACGGTCGGTGGGCACAATCTTGTTGATTCCGCGCTTCAGCATCAGTGGGTGGTGCGAAATCACGAGGTTGCAGCCCTTTTCAACGGCCTCGTCAATGACCTGCTCCGACATCTCGAAACAGACCATCGCGCCGGTGATCTCCTGCGACACATCGCCGCACTGCACCCCGCAGTTGTCGAAGTCCTCCTGGAGGTACAATGGGAATTTTTGTTCTAAAAAGGTGGTTACGTCTTTGATTGTCATTGTTTTTGCGGTTTACGATTTACGATTTACGGTTTGCGACCTGAAACTTGAATCTTGAAACCTGAAACTATTAAAAGAGCGCCGTGACGATTCGCGGCGCTCTTCGTATGATGGGGAAATTAGTCAAAATCGGGGAAGTCCCGTCTTTCCTGGCGGTGACGTTGGCCGTCGTGCTGGTTGCTGTTGCCCCGACGGGGAGCACCGCCCTGACGCCCACGGTCGCGATCACGATCACGGCCTCCGCCGTTGCGGTTGCCACCACCGTTACGACCGCCGTTGCTGCGAGGTTTCTCCTCCTCATAACCTTCCGGTTTCGGGAGCAGCACCTTGTGAGACAGTCTGTACTTGCCGGTCTTTTCGTCGATTTCGATGAGCTTCACCTTGATCTTGTCGCCCACGTTGAGCACGTCAGCCACATTGTCGATGCGGCGGTAAGCGATTTCGGAGACGTGCAGTAAACCGTCAGTGTTGGGTAGGAATTCCACGAATGCGCCGAAGTCGGTAATCGTCTTGACAGTGCCTTCGTAAATCTCACCCACTTCAGGAAGCGTGGTGATGAGTTTGATGCGCGCCATGGCAGCATTGATGTCATCCACGTTGGCGGCGGCGATGTCAATGATACCGAATTCACCGACCTCCTCAATGTTGATGACGGTGTTGGTCTCACGCTGCATCTCTTGGATGATCTTTCCTCCAGGTCCGATGACCGCGCCGATGAATTCGCGCGGGATTTGCATTTGGACGATACGCGGCACGAACGGACGGTAATCCTCTCTCGGCGCGGGCATCGCTTCTTTGATCTTGCCAAGGATGAACATTCTGCCGCGGTGTGCCTGTGCCAAAGCTTCGGCCATCACTTCGGAAGAGAGTCCCTTGACCTTGATGTCCATCTGGCAGGCAGTGATACCGTCTTCGGTACCGCAAACCTTAAAGTCCATGTCGCCGAGGTGGTCCTCGTCGCCGAGGATATCGGAGAGGATGGCGTAGCGGCCGGTAGTCTCATCGGTAATCAAGCCCATGGCGATACCGGAAACGGGCTTCTTCATCTTCACACCGCAATCAAGCAGGGCGAGGGTGCCGGCGCAAACCGTTGCCATAGAGGAACTTCCGTTGGATTCGAGAATGTCGGAAACCAAGCGGACAGTATAGGGAAATGACGGATCGTCGAACGGGATCATCGGTTTGAGGGCGCGTTTGGCCAAGTTGCCGTGACCGACCTCGCGACGGGAGGTGCTGCCGATACGTTTCACCTCACCCACGCTGTAGGGAGGGAAGTTGTAGTGCAGCAGGAAACGGCTGGTGCCATCCACTACGGCGCCGTCGATGATCTGCTCGTCGAGCTTGGTGCCGAGCGTGCAGGTGGTCAAAGACTGGGTTTCACCGCGGGTGAAGATGGCGGAACCGTGTGCGGACGGCAAGTAGCCGGTCTCAATCCAGATGGGACGGATGTCCTCGGTGTGGCGGCCGTCGAGACGGATGCGCTCGTCGAGGATCATGTTGCGCATGGCGTGCCACAGGATTTCGTCGTAGTAGCGTTTCACCATCACGGCCTTCTCGTCGCGCTCCTCTTCGGGAATGGTCTCGATGAAGTCGGCGAGAATTTGGTCGAAATCGGAGTTGCGGTCTTGTTTGCCCTTGAAGGACTTGGCGACGGCATACACTTTGTCGTAAAGTTCGGTATTCATACGCTCACGGATGGCCTCGTCGTCGGTCTCGTGGCAGTATTCGCGTTTCGGGTTGGCGGTGGGCACCTGTGCGGCGAGATCCAACTGCGCCTGGCACTGCACTTTGATGGCTTCCTTGGCGAAATTGAGGGCGGCGACCATGTCGTCCTCGGAAATCTCATTCATCTCGCCTTCCACCATCATGATGTTGTCCATGGAGGCGGCCACGATCATGTCGATGTCGGAACGTTCCATATCCTCGACGGTGGGGTTCACCACGAGCTGTCCATCCACGCGGCCCACGCGCACCTCGGAAATCGGGCACTCGAAGGGGATGTTGGAAACGGCGATAGCGGAAGAAGCTGCGAGACAGGCGAGGCAGTCGGGCAGGAAGTTCTTGTCGCCGGAAATCAGCGTCACAACGACCTGAGTTTCAGCGTGGAAATTCTTGGGGAAGAGGGGACGGATGGCGCGGTCCACCAGACGGGCGATGAGGATCTCATACTCGGAAGGGCGTGCCTCGCGTTTGAAGAAACCGCCGGGGAAACGACCCACAGCGCCGTATTTTTCCTGATATTCAACTTGGAGAGGCATGAAGTCAGTGCCTTCAACGGCCTCTTTTTTGCAACACACGGTTGCGAGCAACATGGTGTTGCCCATGGTGACGACAGCAGCGCCGTCGGCCTGCTTCGCCAGCTTGCCGGTTTCAATCGTAACCATACGACCGTCACCGATATCGAAAGTTGTTCTTACTCCTAAATTCATAATGTTTTTTTTTAGATGTACGAGTTTTGACAATAACAAATATTCAAAAAGGCAATTTTCATCAAAATTGCCTTTTTGAATACTGAAATCGCCTGTAAAAAATTATTTTCTTAAGCCTAATTCTTTGATTAACGCTCTGTAGCGTTCAATGTCTTGTTGTTTGAGGTACTCGAGCATTTTTTTGCGCTTACCGACCAGGGTAATCAGGGCGCGTTTGGTCACGCGGTCGCTGTGGTTTTCTTTCACATGCTCGGTCAAATGTTTGATGCGGTGTGTAAACAGGGCAACTTGAGCTTCGGGGGAGCCGGTGTCCTTTTCGTTTTTACCGTACTTCGTGAAAATTTCTTTCTTAACGTCGTTTGTCAAATACATAACTTCTAACTGCTTTTAATTTATCTTTTTAACCTATTTTTAAATCGGCGGCAAAAATACACTTTTTTCTTATATATACGCATGGTGGGTATACTATTTTTTATTTGGTCTACAGACATGCAACCGCTAACGCGGTTAGTCACCCATTACTATGCATTGTTCACCATTCACAAAAAATTGTATCTTTGCGCCTCTAAAAAAATTATCATTATGGCAAATATTGAATTCAATAACAAGACCTACGAGATGGACGGCGACGGCTTCATGGTCCATCCGGAAGAATGGAACAAGGAACTGGCTGCGGAAATCGCCAAGGCCGACGGTATCACGGAGATGACCGAGAATCACTGGAAGGTGGTCGATTGCATCCGTGCCAACTACGAGGAAAAAGGCATCGCCCCGATGGTCCGCACCATCTGCAAGACCGCCAATCTGAAACTGAAAGATATCTACGAACTCTTCCCGCTGGGTCCCGCGAGAGGTGCCTGCCGTGTGGCCGGTCTTCCCAAACCCGAAGGCTGCGTATAATCGGCTTTTAGCTTTTAGCTATTAGCTTTTGGCTACGAAGTGTTCGCCAACAGCCAATAGCTAATAGCCAAAGTCATAGATGCATAAATAATATAGGCTAAATCAACAAAACCTAAACTTGTAATTATGAGTATAATGCAATATCTGGCGATAGCCGCGGCGGTTTATTGCCTTGTTAGTTTATTCGTGCATTTTGTCAGGATTGTGCGCCTCGGTGCCCCGAAGGACAAGTCGGAGCCGAGCGGCAGTGTGAAGGAGGGCGTGATTTACGCCAACACCCGTGCCATGATGCCCGACCAGAAAGAGTCGGCCTATCTGCACATTCCATCGTACGCCACGGGAATGCTGTTCCACATCGGACTCTTCTGCTGTCTGCTCTTTTTCTTGCTCTCCTTCTTCCCCTTCTTCAATAACTGGATCGGTGGCGGCTGCAATTGGCATCTGATTTTGGCCATTCCTACCGCTTTGGGAACTATCTGCGGCATCATCCTGTTCGTCAGAAGATTGATTTCCAAGGATTTGAAACCCTTCACCACACCTGATGACTACATTTCCTGCGGGCTGGTCACTCTTTTCCAGTTGATGACCACACTCTACCTGTGCTGTTCCACCTGTTGCGGAGCTGTTACCATATTATATTATATAAGCTGCATCCTGCTGTTCCTTTACATGCCGTTGGGCAAGCTGCGCCACGCGGTCTATTATTTCGCGGCGCGGTATCATTTGGGATTTTTCTACGGATGGCGGAATGTGTGGCCGAATCACGAAAATAAAAAGTAAACCATTATGAGACTCGACTTTTTAGGTGCGACCGAAGAGGTCACTGGCAGCAAGTTCCTGCTGACCACCAAGGACGGAATTAAGATATTGCTGGACTGCGGAATGTACCAAGGCAAGGGTTTGGAGACCGATGCCATGAACCGCGATTTGGGCTTCGACCCGACCAAGATCGATATCGTGCTGCTCTCGCACGCGCATATCGATCACGCTGGGCTTATACCATATATATATAAGCTAGGATTCCGCGGCAAGGTGTTCTGCACGCCGGCCACCCGCGACCTCTGCGCCATCATGCTGGCCGACTCTGGAAGAATCCAGGAGGCCGATGCGCGGCAGTTCAACAAGAAGACCGAGCGCGTGGGCAAGACCCCCATCGAGCCGATTTACAACGAGAAGGACGCGGTGGAATGTATGCGGCTGTTCATCAGCATCCCGCGCGGGCTGCACTTCAACATCACCCCGACCGTAGCCATCGACTTCATCGACAGCGGCCACATGCTCGGCAGTAGCGCCATCTACCTCACCTTCAAGGAGGGACGGAAGACGCGCACGCTTTGCTATACCGGCGACGTGGGCCGCTATGACAAGCGCATCCTGCCCGACCCGGAGCCGTTCCCCTACGCCGACTACATCATCACCGAATCCACCTACGGTGACCGCTTGCACTCCACTTTGGACGAAGCAGACAAGGAGCTGATGCTCGTGGTGCGCGACGCGTGTGCGAAGCGCAAGGGCAAACTGCTCATTCCTTCGTTCGCCATTGGCAGGACACAGGAGATTGTCTATACGCTGCACCGTTTGGAACTCGCCGGCGACCTGCCCGACATCGAATGTTTCGTGGATAGTCCGTTGGCCTGCTCCGCCACCAACATCTTCCGTTTGCACGACGACTGCTTCAACGAGGAGATGCGGCAGTTCATGGCTGCCACGAAGGATCCTTTTGGTTTTGACAAGCTCTCCTACGTGCGCACCGTCGACGACTCCAAGGCGCTGAACGAGCACAACCGTCCATGCATCATCATCTCAGCCTCCGGCATGATGGAGGCCGGGCGCATCAAGCACCATCTGGCCAACAACATCGAGAATCCGAAGACCACCATCCTGTGCGTGGGATACTGCGCCCCGACTACATTGGGAGCAAAGATTATGCGCGGCGACGAAACCGTCTCCATCTTCGGCAACGAGTACAAAGTGCGCGCCACCCTCGCCCGCATCGACGCTTTCTCCGGTCACGGCGACTACAGCGAGCTCATCCGCTACCTTTCCTGCCAGAAAGGGAACAAGAAACTCAAGAAGATCTTCGTCGTGCACGGCGAAGACGATGCCCGCCACGCCTACGCGAAACATCTGAAAGACGCCGGTTTCAAGCAGGCGTATGTGCCGAAGTTTCGGGAATCGATTGAATTGGAGTAAGCTGGCTGTTAGTTTTTAGCCGTTGGCTGTTGGCTATACATAGACAAAAACATAAACTAATGATATAGACAATGGCCTTTTTTAATAATCATACTTCACCAAAAAGAAAAATGAACCAACAAAACATTCTCATCACAGGAGCTAACGGTCAATTAGGTCACTGTTTGCGTGATGTGGCGGAAGCGTATCAAGAAAATTATCGCTACTTCTACACAGATGTGGAGGAATTGGATATAACGGATGCGGAGGCGATTGACAATTATATTATAGACAATCAAATCAACGTCATTATTAACGCTGCGGCATATACAGCGGTGGATAAAGCTGAAGACGACGAGGAGAATGCCTACCGGCTCAACTGCACAGCGGTTGGGAATCTGGCGAAGGTTGCGAAAAAGCACGGACTCCTGTTGGTACACATCTCCACAGACTACGTTTTCTCCGGCGAATTGGCCACGCCCTACCTTGAAACGGACACGCCTGCACCGAAGTCGGTGTATGGAAGCACGAAATTGGCCGGCGAGCAGGCGATCGTGGAGAGCGGTTGCCGGGCAATCATTATCCGCACGTCGTGGCTCTATTCCGAATATGGTAACAATTTCGTGAAGACGATGTTGCGATTGGGAGCGGAACGGGAGAACTTGCGGGTGGTGTGCGACCAGATCGGAGGCCCGACATACGCCGGAGACCTCGCCAGAGTCATTTTCCATTTGGTTGAGAATGGAGTAGGGCATTCTGGTACAGAGTTTTACCACTTCGCCAACGAAGGTGTCTGCAGCTGGTTCGACTTCTCGAGAGCCATCATGGATATGGCCGGATTGCCATGCCGTGTTGAAGCGATTTCAACGTCGGAATATCCCGCAAAAGCGCATCGTCCACCCTTTTCTGTGTTTAATTTGAGGAAAATCAAAACGGCCACTAAAAAGGATATACCTTATTGGAGAGACAGTTTGGCGCTGGTGGTCAATAAGTTACAAGAAAAATAAAAAAAATTACACAGGAGGGTGAAGTATTAAAAAAAAGTGTATTTTTGCGCACCTTATTTCCCGATGTGGGAAACGTTCTTTTTTATCGAAAAAAAAAAGCCGTTGTAGCTCAGTGGTAGAGTACATCCTTGGTAAGGATGGGGTCATGAGTTCAACTCTCATCAACGGCTCTTTTTTTTTTGAAACGAACATAAGGATTAAAAATTAATAACATAAATTTATAAAAAATGGCAAAAGAAAAATTTGAACGTACTAAACCCCACGTGAACGTGGGTACAATCGGTCACATCGACCACGGTAAAACTACTCTTACCGCTGCCATCACCACCGTGTTGGCTGAAAAAGGTCTCTCTGAACTCAGATCTTTCGATTCTATCGATAACGCCCCTGAGGAAAAAGAGCGTGGTATCACCATTAACACCGCTCACATTGAGTACCAAACCGCTAACCGTCACTACGCACACGTTGACTGTCCTGGTCACGCCGACTATGTGAAGAACATGGTAACGGGTGCTGCCCAGATGGATGGCGCTATCCTCGTTGTGGCTGCTACCGATGGTCCTATGCCTCAAACTCGTGAGCACATCCTGTTGGCAAAGCAGGTTGGCGTGCCGAGAATGGTTGTCTTCATGAACAAGGTTGACCTTGTTGACGACCCCGAGCTTCTCGACCTCGTTGAAATGGAAATCCGTGCCCTTCTCACGTTCTACGGTTTCGACGGCGACAACACTCCCGTTTTCCGTGGTTCCGCTCTCGGTGGCTTGAACCTCGAGCCGAAGTGGGTTGAGAAGATCGTTGAACTGATGGATGCCGTTGACACTTGGATTCCGCTGCCTCCTCGTGATGTTGATAAAGACTTCCTCATGCCTGTTGAGGACGTGTTCTCCATCACCGGTCGTGGTACCGTGGCTACCGGCCGTATCGAAACTGGTATCGTCCACACTGGCGATCCCGTCGATATCATCGGTATGGGTGCTGAAAAACTGAAATCTGTCGTGACGGGTGTGGAAATGTTCCGCAAGATCCTTGACGATGGTGAAGCTGGTGATAACGTGGGTCTTCTGCTCCGCGGTATCGACAAGGATGAAATCCGTCGTGGTATGGTTATCGCGAAACCCGGTTCCATCCATCCTCACAAAAAATTCAAGGCTTCTGTCTATGTGCTGAAGAAAGAAGAAGGTGGTCGTCACACTCCGTTTGGCAACAACTACCGTCCTCAATTCTACTTCCGTACCACGGACGTTACCGGTGCCATCACCCTGCCTGCTGGCGTGGAAATGGTTATGCCTGGTGATAACATCGAGATCACGGTTGACCTGCTCTCTGAAATCGCTTTGAACCAAAACCTCCGTTTCGCTATCCGCGAAGGTGGTCGTACGGTCGGCGCTGGTCAGGTTACTGAAATCTTAGACTAATTTAACACCAAAATACGAAAAATCGGGGTACGCATGTGCCCCGATTTTACAGGGGAATAGTTTAAGGGCAGAATAGTGGTCTCCAAAACCATTGATGGGAGTTCGAATCTCTCTTCCCCTGCAAAAAGTCAGGTTCTTTTACGACCTGACTTTTCTTTTTTCAAAAGTCCCACGCTATGATCTTGATGTACCATAACATCGATGAAAAAGCCGGTTTCAATACCGTTTCTGCCGAAAACTTCGTGCGGCAGCTTCGTTTCGTGCAGCAACACTGGCAGCTCACCGATATGGACACCTATGTGCGCGAATGCCGCACGAATCCCCGTCTTGCCACTGTCACGTTCGACGATGCCTACTCCTGCATCATCACTCAGGTTTTGCCCATCATACTTGAACTAGACATACCCATTACGGTTTTTGTGCCCGTATCCTATGTGGGAAAATATAACCAATGGGACGAGAATCTTTCTGGTTATAAGAGAATTAACATTCTTTCTTGGAATGAGATTGAGAGATTGTCACAAGATTCGCATTTTATTATCGGCTCCCATGGAATGAGTCACATTTCTCTTAAAAATCTTTCGAAAAGTCAAACAGAATCGGAGTTGAGAGAATCTAAAGAGAGTTTAGAGCGTCATCTGCAAAAACAGGTGCGATATTTCGCTTTTCCATACGGACAGCGCAAGGATTTTGGTTGTGCGACTCCGGATCTGCTGCAGGAACTCGGTTTCAAGGCCGCCTTCACTACGCTCTGGAAACGAAATAATCTGCGAGAAAATCCCTACCGTCTTCGCCGAGTTGAGGTGAAACCGACGGATTCCATTGATGATTTCCAATGTTATTTGAATCGCAAAATCGATTTTCGATTTATCAAGCAGGAATTTAAAAATCTGATACGCTAAAATCGTAGAGACGTTTCAGGAAACGTCTTTACAGGGGTTGTCTCAATAGTTTGTATGTATTCGAAATTTATGTACTTTTGCGCTCGAATGTAAGAAACGTAAAGTGATGAACCCCATACAAATGGTCGATCTGAAAAGTCAGTATCTGCGCATCAAGCCTGAGCTGGATGCGGCCATTCAGCATGTGTTGGATTCCACCGCTTTCATTCAAGGATCACCGGTTTTTGAATTTGAGCAACAACTTTCGCAATATACTGGTTCAAAATGTGTTATAAGTTGCGGTAATGGAACCGATGCATTAATGGCCGCGCTTTTAGCACTTGGAATCGGGAAAGGGGATGAGGTTATCACCCCGGCATTCACATTTGTTTCTACCGTGGAGGTGATAGCCTTGTTAGGGGCTACGCCAGTATTTGTTGATGTGTGCGAGGACACCTTCAACATGGATGTCCATGCACTGGAGAAAGCCATTACCGCAAAAACCAAAGCCATCCTCCCAGTCCATTTATATGGACAGTGTGCGGATATGGAGCCGGTTTTGAATGTTGCTAAAAAGCACAATGTCAAAGTGATAGAGGATGCGTGCCAGGCCGTCGGAGCAAAATATACCTTCCCGGATGGCACGGTGAAACTGGCGGGTACCATGGGTGACATCGGATGTCTTTCTTTTTTCCCGTCAAAAAATTTGGGATGTTATGGGGATGGCGGTGCCTTAATGACACAAGATGCGGATTTGGCCGAAAGGTTGCGTGCCATCTGCAAACATGGTTCGAAAGTGAAATATCACCATCAATATGTCGGATTTAACTCTCGTCTGGATACCATACAAGCAGCGGTTCTGCAAGTAAAGCTTCACCATTTAGACGGATTTTTAAACGCCCGCAAGTCTGCAGCTTATTATTATTACAAGGCATTGAAGAATGTTAATTGGATAGAACTTCCTGAAATAAAGCAAAATACGACACATACTTTCCATCAGTTCACCCTCAAGGTGAAAGAGGGCAAACGGGAAGCATTGAAACAGTATTTGTCGGAGAAGTCGATACCTTCAATGGTCTATTATCCTGTTCCTGCGCATTTGCAACCGGCATACCATTTTCTAGGTTATCAGGAAGGTGACCTTCCGGTTTCGGAGCAACATAGCAAAGAGGTGCTGTCCTTGCCCATGCACACTGAGCTGTCGGAAGATCAGCTGCAATATATTTGTCAAACCATCGTTAATTGCCCGCTATGAGTAGATATTTTGCACATGAGACTGCCGTTTTAGATGAAGGATGCCAGATAGGGGATGATTCCAGAATTTGGCATTTCAGTCATGTGATGCCTCGAGCTGTCATCGGCCGGAACTGCGTGATTGGGCAGAATGTGATGATCGCCAACAAGGTGACGTTGGGCAATAATGTAAAGGTGCAGAACAATGTGTCTGTATATGAAGGGGTTACGTGTGAAGATGATGTTTTTTTAGGACCGTCGATGGTGTTCACGAATGTCATCAACCCAAGGGCTTTTATCGAGCGAAAGAGCGAATTCCAGCCCACTTTGGTCCGACAAGGGGCGACTATCGGGGCGAATGCCACCATAGTATGCGGTCACACCATCGGGCGTTATGCGATGATTGGCGCAGGGGCGGTCATCACGCACGATGTTCCTGATTACGCACTTATGACAGGCAATCCCGCGCGCCAGACAGGATGGGTTAGCGAAGCTGGCTGTCGATTGGATTTCGACGAAAAGGGGTTCGCCGATTGTCCGGAAAGTGGACAGAAGTATCGTTTGTCCGATGATCATGTAAAAAGAATAGAGTAGATGGGAAAGCTGTTCATACGATTTCTTTTGATGGTTTTCCTGTTGACGGGAGCTGTCCCGTCGCTATTTGCCACACACCAACGTGCTGGCGAAATCAGCTATACGTATGTTTCCGGTCTGACTTATGAGTTCACTATTGTCACCTATACCTATACGCCTAGTCCTGCCGACCGTCCACAGATTGAAGTGTTCTGGGGCGATGGTACCTCTTCTGAAATCGACCGTCTCCAGAAGGTCAACATGGACAATAACATCAGCAAGAACGTATATGTCACGCAGCACACTTTTCCCGCTGCGGGTACCTTCCACGTCACATTTGAGGACCCTAACCGCAATGCCGGAATCGTGAACATCCCGAGTTCGGTGGAGATTCCGTTTTTCATAGAAACGATCTTGGTCATCAACCCTTTCATTGGCGGAAACTCTTCGCCGCAGCTGTTGAATCCGCCATTGGACAATGGATGTACCAATGTGCCCTACTATCACAATCCAGGCGCATTCGATGCGGATGGGGACAGTCTTTCATACTCCCTGATTAACTGTCGAGGGTATGAAGGGGAGGACATTCCGGGCTATACACTTCCTCAAGCTTCCCATTTTATTGAAATAAACCCGATTACGGGTGATTTGACATGGGACTCTCCTCTTATGGCAGGGGAATATAATATCGCTATCTTGATTGAGGAGTGGCGCAATGGAATGCTCATCGGAAGTATGGTCAGGGACATGCAAATCACGATTGCACCCTGTAACAATGAGCCGCCGGAAGTGGAAGTGTATGATACTTGTGTCGTGGCGGGTTCCAGGATTGACCTTCTTGTCCGCGTTAAGGATGAGACATCCACGCACGTCACATTGACGGCGACGGGTGAACCTTTTTTGCTCAGTGAGTCGCCCGCTCAGTTTTCAGAAATCACGGACAGTGTTCCGTATGCCACTCATTTCGTTTGGCAGACTACCTGTAGTCATGTGAAGTTGAATCCGTATGAGGTGATTTTCAAGGCGAAGGACAACGGTCCGCAAGTGGAGCTGGTCTCTTTTAAGACAATTCACGTTCGTGTTATTGCTCCAGCTCCGAAAAACCTGAATGCGATTCCGGAAGGAAATGTAATTCACTTGGATTGGAGTCCGGACTCCTGTTCCAACGCAATCGGATATGATGTATATCGGCGAAATGGAAATGATGAATTTGAGCCCGATTCGTGTCAGACGGGGCTGCCTTCTGAGGCGGGATATGTGAAAATAGGGTCCACAGAGGGTTGGATGGACACAATTTTTACGGATGACGGATCGTCACGGCCACTTTACCACGGCAATGAATATTGTTATCGTGTGGTGGCCCGATTTCCGGACGGGTCGGAAAGTATAGTGTCTGAAAGGGTTTGCGCGCATATTGCCAATGATGCGCCTGTCATTGTCAATACCGATGTGGTGGCCACAGGTGTGGATGATGGCAGTGTGCTGGTTCGCTGGCTGTTCCCTACCGAGATGGATTCTGTCGCTTTTCCCCCGCCATATCAATATCAGCTCTTTAGGGTTTCAGACGAGGATGTTGAGTTGATATATACCGTCGATGTTCCTGAAAATCCGAATGACACGCTTTCCTTCTTGGATGAAAATTTAAACACTTCGGAGGGAGATTTTACCTACAAAGTAAGAGTCCTTAATTTGGACACGATTATTGAGGAATCCGATCCGGCAACTTCAATATTCCTCACGCTGGAATCTGCAGACAAGCGTCTTTCGCTCTATTGGACAGATTTACAGCCTTGGAACAATGTCCGTTATGTAGTTTACAGATACAGCGGGCACACTTCCATTTGGGATTCTGTCGCGACTGTTTCGGAAACTCACTACACTGATTATAATCTTGAAAACGGAAAGGAGTATTGTTATTATATCGAAGCGGAAGGTTATTATTGGTTGCCCGACACGATTGGTCCTTTGTATAACCGGTCGCAGCAAGAATGCGGGGTCCCGATAGATAATGAACCTCCTGAGATGCCAGAAATCAGCATTTCCACAGATTGCCAAAATGTGACATTCGATTGGGTGTTCAGTTCGGATACGGCATCTTCCGACGCAGTCCATTATTACATCTACTATAAGCCCACTTTGGATGGCAAATTTACCTGTATTGACTCTTTTGACCATACGGACATTTGTTTTCCGATGCCCTGTACTTATAGCATTGAAGCCTCCGGCTCCGTAGTGCTAGTGGGTTGTTATGCCATGCGGATTGCCGACAGTAATTACAATTTCACAGAACTTGCAGATTCAGTGTGTATAGACGTTTTTGAATGTTTGGACTATCGTCTGCCCAATGTGTTTACTCCGAATGGTGATGGCATAAATGAGCTGTTCACGCCATTCACACCTTATTCGGGTGTCACTAAAATCGAGATGGAGATTTACAACCGATGGGGAAAACGGGTGTTCCGCACCACGGACCCGGACATATTGTGGGATGGGACGGACGAGACCACCAAACAACCCTCTTCTGACGGTGTTTATTTCTATGGTTGTAAACTGTTTGTCAATACTCTTTCTGGGGAGGTGACCTATTTGGTGAATGGGTCTGTCACGTTGATTCGATAAAAATGTATCTTTGCCGCTTGAGTTAGTCGTATGAAAAACAGACGGTTTCTATATGCTGTGGCGCGGTTCAGGCGGTTTGTCCGGAAGCATTTTGCGGACAAGACGACCGTACTGATACTCAGCGTGGTAATCGGTTTTTTAGGGGCTGCTGCGGCTATTATTATCAAGAACTTGCTGCACTTCACCACACGGCTGCTGAGCGATGCGTTCCCTGTGGCCGATGTCAACTACCTTTACTTGATTTTCCCGCCTATCGGCATTTTCCTGACGCTTTTGTTCGTGCGACGAGTTGTGCGCGACAATCTCAGTCACGGCGTGAGCATCGTGCTGAAGTCCATCTGCAAGAGCGACGGCATGTTGCGGTTCCACAACGTCTATTCCTCCATGGTGGCGAGTGCCATCACCGTCGGGTTCGGCGGTTCTGTGGGATTGGAGGCGCCCATCGTGCTCACCGGCAGTGCCATCGGCTCAAACGTGGCGAGATTTTTCCACCTCAACACGAAGCAGACCACGCTGTTGCTGGCCTGCGGTTCCACGGCTGCCATGGCTGCCATCTTCAAGGCGCCTATCGCTGCGTTGGTCTTCACCTTTGAGGTGCTGATGCTTGACCTTACCGGCAGCGCGATTCTTCCGCTATTGCTCTCTGCTGCTACGGGAACGGTGATGTCCGTTCTTTTCCTGGGTCAAGACGTGATGTTCACCATCGATGCCACCCAGGGTTTCTCCGTGGGCAATATCCCGTTTTACATCATTCTGGGCGTACTCTGCGGCTTTATCTCCGTCTATTTCCTGCGAATGTCGCGTTGGATTGAGAAGCAGATGCGGCGGATTAAGAAGGTCTATGTGCGCGCACTGATCGGCTCGTTGGCATTATGTTTGTTAATTTACCTCTTCCCAGCATTCTATGGTGAAGGCTACAATAACATCAACGATCTGCTGCATGGCGAATGGATTTCCGTCTTCAACAACTCGCCGTTGCTGAAGCTGATGGGACACGAAGGACTACTGGTGTTGGCGGTTGTTGGCATCATTCTGATGAAAGTCTTTGCCACCACGTTCACCACTACCGCCGGTGGTGTGGGCGGTGTTTTCGCCCCGACTCTCTTCATCGGCGCGTTTGTCGGATTCCTGGTCGCGCACGTGGCACAGGTCTTCCTCCATGTCGATCTGCCCTACGTTAACTTCATCCTTGCAGGCATGGCCGGCGTGATGACCGGCGTGATGCAGGCCCCGCTCACGGCTATGTTCCTAATCGCAGAATCCTCAACGGGTTACACACTGCTGATTCCTTTGATGGTCACCGCCGCATGTTCCTACCTCTGCGTAAACCCGTTCGAGAAATACTCTGTCTATACTCAACCGCTAGCCGAAAAAGACAACCTCCGCACCCACAATAAAGACAAATACGCACTCCGCAAACTGCCTTGGCATCAGACCATTGACACCAACATCCTCACGATTCCCGTACACAGCACGCTCCGTACCTACACTGATGTCATCGCCCACTGCAAGCGCAACCTCTTCGTGGTCATCGACGAGAACAACCTCTTCTCTGGATTGCTTGTGATGGACGACCACCGCGAGGTTATCTTCAAGCAGGATCTGTATGATAAAGTGCATGTCGAGGATCTGATGATTGAGCCGGAAGAGTTCATCTACGATGATGACACGGCAGCGATGGTGCTGGAGAAGTTCAAACGCACCGGCAACTTCAACATGCCTGTCATCACCCGCGATCGGAAATACATTGGGTTTGTTTCGAAGGCGAAGTTCCTGTCGGAATATCAGACGTTTATTGCGGACAACTCCGAAGACTGATTTGGCCATTGGCTATTAGCTTTTAGCTGTTGGCTTTTTATACTGACTATTTAACCCTTAACCTTTAAACCCTAAACCATATAATGGAAATAATAAAAACGCAAATTGAAGGATTGTTAATCATCGAGCCGACGGTTTTCAAGGATGACCGCGGGTATTTTTTTGAAAGTTATAACGAACAACGGTTCAAAGAGTTGGGTGTTTTGGACGATTTCGTGCAGGATAACCAGTCGTGTTCGCAGAAGGGGGTGGTGCGTGGTTTGCATTTTCAGAAACCTCCTTACGCGCAGGCCAAGCTGGTGCGGGTGCTGCGCGGCGCATGCCTTGACTTCGCTGTGGACATCCGCAAGGGCAGCCCGACATACGGTCAGTACGTTTCCACTTTGCTCACTGCCGACAATTTTCGCCAGTTCTACATCCCCGCCGGCTTCGCACACGGGTTCACCGCATTGGAGGACGACACTGTCTTCGCCTACAAGTGCTCCAACTTTTACAACAAGGCCTCCGAGGGGTGTATCATGTTCAACGACAAGGATTTGAACATTGATTGGCAAATTGAGAACCCCATTACTTCTGAAAAGGACATGCACGGCGAGGCATTCGCCACGTTTGTGTCGCCTTTCAAATACTAATCCGATTTTCCCGTTTGTAGAGACGCGCCATGGCACGTCTCTACGGTCACGGAAGTCCGTTTGAATCCGTAATTTCCGTATCTTTGCCGCCTTAAAAACCCCCGATTATGAAAAAACACCTCCTTCTGCTGCTGTTTTGCGGCTTGTTCATCGCCTTGTCCGCACAAACCGAAACACTCACTTCCCCCGATGGCAAACTGACGGTGAAAATTGACGGCTCGTCTGGACAATTGCAATATTCGGTCTATACGACGGATAACCCCGCTCCGTTTTTGGAGCCCTCTGTCATCGGTCTGGAGTTGGACGATTGCTCCGTTTTGGGTCGAAACCCGAAAGTGGTGAAGAAAGAGCGGAAAAGCGTCAATCAGGAAGTGATTGCCCCGTTTTATCGGAAAAGCAAGATTAAAGACCAATATAACGAACTGAAAATCAGCTTTAAGGGAAATTATCAGGTAATATTCCGTGCCTACAACTCCGGTGTGGCCTACCGTTTCGTCACCACATTCAAAGACTCCATCATCGTGCGACACGAGACGGCCGAGTTCAATTTCTCCGAAGGGTCTTCTATGGGGGAACTTAACGGTACAAAAGCACTCATCCCTTATGTTAACCGAAAACCGGCAATAGACGGGGATTTTTCGGAGCAGTACTGTACCTCTTTCGAGAACACATACGTGGACACTTTTCTTCGCGACATGGCTGGTGACCGACTTGCCTTTTTACCGATGCTGGTGTCTCAAAATTATCACGCTGATGGCGCGTATTTTTCCGGTTTAAAAATCCGTTTCGCCGTCATAACAGAAGCCGACCTGCACGATTATCCCGGTATGTACCTCAAGCACACCGAGGGCAACTCGATGATCGGCTACTTCGCACCGCTGCCGAAGAGGTGGGAGCAGGGCGGGCACAACAACCTGCAGTATGTGGTGAAGGAGCGCGAAAACTACATCGCCAAGACTGCCGGCACGCGGGCGTTCCCGTGGCGCGTCATCGCCATCACCACCGAGGATAAGAATTTGGCAGACAACGACCTCGTCTATCTGCTTTCCGAACCTTCGAAAGTGGCTGACATCTCGTGGATTAAGCCCGGCAAGGTGGCTTGGGACTGGTGGAACAACTGGAACATCTGGGGCGTGGATTTCAAGGCCGGCATCAACAACGAAACCTACAAATACTACATCGACTTTGCCGCGGATAAGGGTATTGAGTACGTAATTCTGGACGAAGGCTGGGCCGTGAACAAGCAGGCCGACCTTTTCCAAGTCGTACCCGAAATCGACCTGCCGATGTTGGTGAAATACGCTGAAAGTAAGGGTGTTGGCATCGTGCTGTGGGCCGGTTACGCTGCGATGGACAAGGAGATGGAGCGCGTCTGCAAGCACTATTCCGAGATGGGCGTGAAAGGCTTCAAGGTCGATTTTATGGACCGCGACGACCAGATTGTGGTCAACTTCTACGAGCGGATGGCCGCTATGGCCGCCAAATACCACCTTTTTATCGACTTCCATGGGGCATACAAACCGACGGGACTGAGCCGCACCTACCCGAATGTGCTCAACTACGAGGGCGTGTTTGGGCTGGAGCAGTGCAAATGGGCCGACAGCAAAACCGATATGGTGAAGTATGAGGTCACGATTCCCTTCATCCGGATGCTCGCGGGTCCGATGGACTTCACGCAGGGTGCGATGCGCAACGGTGCCTACTGGTGCTACTTCCCAAGCTGGAATGAGCCGATGAGCCAGGGTACGCGCTGCCGTCAATTGGCTGAGTACATGGTCTTTGACGCGCCCTTCGCGATGCTCTGCGACGCCCCCACGGCCTACATGCAAGAGCCTGAATGCACCGAATTCATCGCCAAGGTGCCTACCGTATGGGACGAGACCCGCATTTTAGACGGCAGGGTCGGGGAATTTATCGTCTCCGCCAAACGCTATGGTGACACCTGGTACATCGGCGCCATCACCGACTGGAACGCCCGCACCGTCGAAATCGACCTCAAGGCATTAGGCATCACCTCCGGCACGGTCACGATGTTCGTCGATGGTCCCAACGCCCACCGCAAAGGCGTTGACTATCAGAAGAAAACGGTGGCTGTTCCCGCTGACGGGAAGCTGAAAGTCGAGTTGGCCACGGGCGGGGGAGCCGCGATTACGGTTCGATGAATATTGACCGTTGAAATTGACAGTATGGACGAGATTCAACATAAACGCGTAATTGTGGCAGGTGCTGGACCCGCTGGCAGTGTCTGCGCCTACCAGCTGCACAAGGCCGGCGTGGATGTGACGCTGCTCGACAAAGCGCAGTTTCCCCGCGACAAGATCTGCGGCGGCGGACTGACGCACAAGGCCTACAAACTGCTGTCGGAGCTCTATCCTGATTTCCAGTACGATTATAACCCTGTCCGCCACATCAAGGTTACCGTGAACGGAAAGCACACCTGCGAATTTGATTCAAGCCATGAGATACGTATCGTGCGACGTGAGAAGTTCGACCACGAGCTGCTGCGACAATACGAGCAAACTGGCGGACTTTTTGTGAATGAGGGACTGAAGAGTTTCCGTGAGGAGAAAGACGGAAGCATCGTGGTGACCCTGTCCAGTGGTCGGGAGTTGGTTTGTGACTACCTTGTGGGGGCCGATGGAGCAAACAGCTGTGTGCGGAGACAAATGATGCCTCAAAAAGACCAAAAGGTGCTGATTTTGGAGCAATATATGGAGAAAAACAGCAAAAACGAAATAGAAGTTTTGTTGTCAAAGGATTATTCCTGCGGATATTATTACCGCTTTCCGAACAATGACTTCGATGCTGTCGGTTACTGCGACCATCAAAACAGTATCGAAAAATTTCGTACTATTCTGAAAAACAAGAATTTAGAAGAGACAACGATAAAAGGAGCTGTCATTACAGTCTCTTCGGATTATATCAGGCACGATCGCATTCTCTTGATCGGTGATGCGGGAGGTTTTGGCAACCGGGTGACGTACGAGGGACTTTTCTACGCTTTCAAGACTGCGGAAAATGCTTGCAAGGCCATTGTGAGTGGACAAAGTTTCTCAAAGGTGAATAGCTTGTTTTTCAAGAAGAAAGATGGGGAACAGCGGATGACAAAGTTTTTCTATTCAAGATTTGGACTTGCTTTCAGCGGATTCTGTTGCCGGTGGCCCTGGTTAGTGAAGTTTGTTTTCGACAGGAATGTGTGAATCTTGTTTCCTGTGTAACTGGATGTTTGGATTTCAACATGAAAAGAATGGATAACTGTTAGTGGAGGGTTTCGCATAAAAAAAGAACGTTATGACAAAAAATCACGAATCTAGTTTTAGCGAATCCGTCGGCCGCACCAAACTGCTGCGCAGCCGCCCGGAACCGGATAATATACTGGTGTTCGGTGGTACAACCCTGATTGGGCTGTTTTTCTGCTTCACGGCGTTTTATTTTGTGATTTCCGAGATAATAGAAATCGGATGGCAGGGATTAGACGGTTTTGGGCCGTTTTTAAAACTTTTTATCCAGGCGTTCATCATCTGCGGTATTCCCATCGCTTACACGCTAATGGTTTTGGATATGCTGATTTGGCAGATAAAAGGCGAGGAACTTGTCACCTATTCGGACGAGGACTTGCTCATCCAGCATAAGAGTCTGTTCAGCGGGGAGTGGCGGATTCCGTGGGACTGCATCCTGAATGTGGAACCCTATTCTTATCCGTGGTACAAATTTAAAGGGCGAGATGGGGACGAAACACTCTGTCTGACCTACAAAAACGCGAAAGACAAGACCAAAAAGGTGCGGTTCGGACTGTTGCTCAACGAAGAACAGCAGGAGTTTGTCATAGAGCGCATTAAGGAGCTGTGCGTGGAAAATTTCGGGAAATAATAATAGGCGATAGGTCTATTCCAATTCCGACAAATGATATGGGATGCT
>R25__coassemble_591_pt1 | contig 21331 bp, 6 predicted proteins | sample R25__metabat2_low_PE_038 | metagenome-assembled genome bin R25
GACTTGGGATGTTCTTGGATGAGAGGCTGCCGTAAATCCCGCTGAAGGAGAGTACCTCACGGAATTTGAGACGGTTCCAAAGCGGTATTCGGTTGAAAATCCACCCTTTCAGATAGTAAGTGGCGTAAACAGCCACATATCGGTCCATGATGAACTCCATGGGCTTCATGAGATTGAAAGTGTTGGGAGTGAGGAACAATGACTGGTTGGCCGGAGGGACATACAGCTTGGGGAAGGGCACCGCGTCCCAGACGATGCCCGCTTGCACGGTGGCGTCAATGTGCCCGAACGCGGAGAGCCAGAATCTCTTCTCGACGGAAAAATCAGTCTTGTTAAAGACAAAACGTCGGTCTATGCTGCCGAAAGTGTGTGTTAGGCAGAAGATGGGAGCGTTTTTGGAAAGCTTGAAGAGGTCTTTTTCCCCCATCTGCTTGTTGTAGGAGAGCTCACCAGGCGACCAGCGGATCTTTATCGCCCATTCAAAGTTGTTGAAATCGTTCACTTGGGAAAAAGACCCGTCGCGATTGATGCGCCAATAGGCCAGCGTGCCAGTCGCCTCGTTGTTCTCGTACTGCAGCCAGGTGTCCAGACTGAAACGGTTCTGCCATTCTTTTATATAGCGCAATTTGGCTCTGCGGACATATTGCGCAGACAAATCCGGACTGCCGGTGTTGTAAGACATCAGCAGGTTGTCGCGATCCATATAGGAGAAACTCTGTCCGGGCATTTCCATGTCGTAACTATAGGTGCAATAGATGGCGTTTCGCGGGAACTCGTTGATGTGGCGCTCTTTCTTGACAAAACTATGCACGAAGGTGAGATTGTATTTCAGTCGCAAGTCTTTGCATCCGAAAGCGAGGTATCCATTCATGAACCAGCGGTCATGCATCTTGGCGGTGGTCATTCCTCCGAGTCGTAGCCGAACTCCCTCCGTAGGGTTATAGCTGATGATGTCATATATCGGCCCGATATCGAAACGGCTGAGCTTCCGCTCTTTGGCGGTGGCGATATAGCCTGTGCTGAAAATCTCGGCGGTCTTCTCCAGCCCCTTGATAAAAGGCAAGCGCCGCAACTCCGTCGACAGACTGTCGATGAAGGATTCCTTGGCTGTCAGGGGCATAGGCCGCATCTTTTTCCACCTGCCGCTTTTGTATTTCCAGACATCAGGGGAGACGAGTGCTTCGCCCGATGCCGCATTGGACAGTGAATCAGGCAGATCGACCCCTATCTCATGATTATACCACAAGGTGGTCTGGTGCGCGTAGATTTTCCGCAGTTTCTTGAAAAGAGCAAATTGTGCGTAGGTGTGCGCGATTTTCGGCATCCAAAGCCCGCTGTCGTTTTGAGTGAACTCTTGTTCGACAAACAGCTGCTTCACGAAATTCATGTTTATGTTGTAGGGAGCGCTCATGGCATACTTTTTCAGTGCGAAAGTTCCGTCATTCACGATGTACATGCGTCCGGTGAAACCGAAAAGACGGCTGTTCACGGGTGAAAAAGTGAGTTCGGTGCAGGAAATTCCGTCTATATAGATAGTGTCGGTGATGTAATAATGGTAGTATGTTGTCGCCAATGTGGAAGAAAGCGGGCTCACGAACCTGTTGAGCATCAGTTCAATGTCATTGTCGAAGATGTTGACTTCCATGAAGATGGCATCCAGGTTGGTGCCGAGCCCTTCCTTGTCGAACACCTCGTCCACTCCTTGCATCCGCTTGGCTGTTATGTAGGTCACATCTTTGCGTGGCGACCGCTGGAAATAACGTTCCGTCAAGGTTTCTCGCAATGAGATGGTCAGAACGGGTATCGTGTCCGTCGGCAGTGTGTCGATGTACTTCTCCAAAAAAGAGAATTGGCGGACGAACCTGTTTTTCTGAAAGTTCACGTCAAATCTACCAAAAGAGAGAACCAACTTTTTATAGCTGTTGGATTTATATTTTTCGGTGGATTCGATACGGTCATCGTCTTTGTGAGCGATCACCTGCTTGACCAGTTCGATGGCGGGGTTCCCTTTGCGCACATATTTCTGCCGTTTTTTGGAGACCACCACCTCCTGCAGCGACTGTGCGGTGTTAATGAAAATGTCGCGGTGCCGTTCCCCTTTTGGGATGATGAGAGTGTCCGTGTTGTAAAAGGAGTATTTGACGATGAGGGTGTCTGTGTTCGCAAAGGGGAGCCGGTAGAAACCGTTGGCGTCAGAAAAGGTTCCGACCGAAGTGCCCTTCCATTGTATCCTGGCCATATATACCATAGAGGTGTCACCGGACATATCTATGGTGTAAACCTGGCCTGTGAGGGATTGTGCTGCGATTTTTCCGGAAAATACACATAGCAGGAGCAGGCAGCCCATCCATTTGGATAGAAGAAGCCGTGGTAATCTCCTGAAAATGTTTTTCGTAGAACTCATTTCGGTTACGGGTATTTTCCTGAACTTGCAATATTCATGCCGACATCTACAAGTCTCAATGACATAAAAATAACGGGCACGCAATTGCTGACGTGCCCGTTTTGTTTAGTCAAAAGCCGACGTCGTCTTATTTCGTGGCGTCGATGGCCTGCTTGATCAGCTGGAAGGTGCGCTCCGGATCGTTGTCCAGGCCCATGGAGAAGCGGATGAGGCCTTCGCTCATGCCCATCTCGTGCTGGATTTCCTCGGGAACCTCGGAAGAGGTGGATTTGCCGGAGTTGCTGAACAGGGTCTTGAAATAGCCGAGGCTGACGGCGAGATAGCCCACGCCCAGCTCCTGCATCTTCTCCATGATGGCGCTGGCTCTCTCGGCCGTGCCCATGTCGATGGAGATCATGCCGCCGAAGCCGTAACCATCGTTCATCATCGATTTGAACAGCTCGTGGTCAGGATGCTCGGGAAGACCCGGGTAGTTGTACTTGATGCCGGTTTCTTTGAAGCGTTTGGCCAGGTACATGGCGTTCTCGCTGTGTTTCTTCATGCGGATATGCAGGGTGTGCAGGTTCTTCTGGATGCTTGTGGAGCGGAAGGTGTCGAGCACGGGACCCAGCAACATGGCGGTGCCGGTGTTCACGTCAATCAGGGAGTTGATGTATTCGGCGGAACCGCAGATGGCGCCGGCCACGCAGTCGTTCATGCCGTTCACATACTTGGTCATACTGTAGATCACCACGTCAGCGCCCAAACGGTAGGGTGAGAAAATCATCGGGGTGAAGGTGTTGTCAACCAACAGTTTGGCACCGTTAGCGTGCGCGATTTTCGAAAGCTCAGGAAGATTGGCGATGCGCAACAATGGATTGTTCATCGTTTCGGTGTAGATCACCTTGGTGTTCGGACGGATGGCCTTCTTCACGGCGTCAAGGTCTTGCATGTTCACGAAGGTGACATCGACATTGAACTTTTTGAGGTAGTTGTTCAAGAAAGCGAAGGTGCCGCCGTAGGTGGTCATGCTGGAGACGATATGGTCGCCGCTCTTCACTTCGTGCAACAGAGCGACAGTGATGGCGGCCATGCCGGAACCGGTGGTCCATGCCAGCTCAGTGCCCTCGATGGCAGCCAATGACTGTGCCAAAGAGAGGGTGCTGGGGTTCCAGTGACGGGAGTAGAGGAAGTAGCCCTCGGTTTCACCGTGGAAGGTGTCGGTCATGGTTTTGGCATGTTCGAACATGAATGTTGCGCTATCGCAGATAGCCGGGTTGACGCCACGGTAAGCGTCTTTTTTGTCCAATCTTTCAAGGTTGGTTGCGGGATCGAATTTTTCCATTTTTATGTCTTATTTTTGGATGTTAAAATTAATGGGGCAAAAATACATTTTTTATTGGTAATCTGAAAAACTAATTGTATTCCAGCTTCCGAACCACATATCCCACTTTCCTTTGCGACATGATATTGATACGGAAGGCGGTGAGCATGAACTGATTGTCGCCATACCACGGCTCAAAGCGGTCCACAGCAAACCGTTGTTTCTTGAATGCGATTTTGGGAAGAGGGAAGTTTATGGTGCGCATGGTGTCTTTCGTCTGGTAGGCGGAGTCGATCAGCATGGTGGTCAATTCCTGTGCGTTCTGATGGTATAATAGAATGTCATTGTTTTGCAACGGGAAGATCTTCAGTTTCTTGATAACGCTTGAATGGAGGGAAGACTCCTCGTCATAAGGAAAAATGACATTGGTCTGAAACACCCCGTTGGTGTCGAAGAAATGAACATCAGCACGCTCGTAGCGGTAGCCGTTGAAGCGCGGCTCTAAATACCAACCATTGAAATAGTTGTAGTATTCTGTATAGTAGAGTTCTGTCACACAGGATATTCCGCCTTTTTTAACGCTTGCTTCACCTGAAAGGAAATTGACGTAGGTGTGGGGGGCAATGATGACCGTCTGTTTGTTTTTGACACGGTCGGGAAGGCTCGGGTTGGAAATGTCGGAGCAATAGATGGTTTCCGAAGGTATGACCTTGTGGTTCAAGATGTTGACGGGGTGAAAATAGAAGGTCTCTTCGTCTTGGTAATAGAGCATCAGCACGGAGTGGTTGCGCCCGATGGGGAGCCATTGCGCCTGGGTGGCAGGCTCGTCGAGGATGTTGGCGAAGGAGGATTTCCCGTAAAAATCAGTCTCGAAATACATGGTGCGGTCGCCGGAGCAGAAGCAGATGACGGCCTTCCCCTGAGCGGTATCAACGGCGGTGGTCAGCACCTGTCCCGGATTGTCCTGTGTGAAGGTGAAAGGGATAGGCTGCGTGGCTGCTTCCGGCAGGAACCAGACCTCCTTGCCATTACGGGTGTGCACCGTGAAGAAAAAGTTCCCCTTGTAGTGATGCCACCATTCTGCTGAAGCAACTCCGGGTATTCCGGAAATGTCGCGCCTTTCCAGCCGTCGGCTTTCAGGGTGGTAGAGAAATAGGGTGCCTTCCCCGGTCAGACGGGATTTCACGAACTGTTGACAGATAATCGCCAGTGCCCCGTTCTCATAAAAACAGCTGGTCGGCATCAGACCAAATGACAAGGTGAAAGAAGTGTCGAACTGCTTGTGGAACAGCGTGTCGTAATGATAGAGGACCAGTTTCTTGATCTTCTTGTCCTTCTTTTCAAGTACCATACAAAGCCCTTTTTCATCGCAGGGTACACATCGCATCTTGGTGACCTTTTTGTCCAAGGCAATATCAAAACCGTTCGGGTCTTGCGCAAAGCAACCCGAACGGAATAGAGTTGTTAGTACTATTATGGTAAGGAGTACTTTCCTCATATTTTCGATTTTAGACTTAAGTCCCAAGTCCCAAGTCTCAAGTCTTACTTCACGATATAATCAACATAAATTCCCGGGGTGTGGATTTGTTCCATCGGGATGGAGCCGGTGGGAACCAGTTCCTTGGTTTCCAGAATCACCAGGTCGGCGGCGGCGGCCATCATGGGGTTGAAGTTCTGGGTTGTGCCTTTGTAGATGGCGTTGCCCATTTCGTCGCAGATGCTGGCGCCAATGATGGCGACGTCGGCGTGGAGAGGCAGTTCCAGCAGGTATTCCTTGCCGTCGACTTCGATTTTGCGTTTGCCGTTCTCCACCACGGTGCCGAGACCGGTCTGGGTGAGGACACCGCCGAGACCTGCGCCGCCGCAACGGATACGTTCAGCGAGGGTGCCTTGCGGACAAAATTCGATTTCGAGGGTCTTATCGTTCAGCTGTTGGATAGTGTCCGCGTTGGTGCCGATATGGGAGGCGTAGAGCTTCTTCACCTGCTTGTTGGAAATCAGCATACCGATGGCTTTGTTCGGGTAAGCCGTATCGTTGCAGATCAAGGTTAAGTTCTTAACACCTTTGTTAGCAATGGCTTCCACCATTTTCACACCTGTGCCGGCGCCCAAGAAACCGCCGATCATCAGAGTCATTCCGTCTTTCACATGCGCAACCGCGTCTTCAATAGAAATTAATTTGCTCATAATGCTTTATATTTAAATTGTATATACAAATATTGGGATTGCAAAAATACATTTTTTTTATTACGATTTGCGATTTGCGGTTTACGATTTGCGGTTTATCTTGTAGGGGCGAATAATTATTCGCCCCTACAAAAAAAAATGTACCTTTGCAGCCTCAAATGTAATTAAGCGAGATTATGCGTAAAGAAGTAGATTTTTTGGTGATCGGTTCGGGTATTGCCGGACTGTGTTTCGCACTGAAGGCCGCCAATTTCGGCAAAGTCTGCATGGTTACAAAGGCGAAGATGGACGACGGTTCCACACGCTATGCACAGGGAGGCATCGCCTCCGTCATCTACAAGCCGGACACTTACGAGAAGCATATTGAGGACACGATGGTGGCCGGCGACGAGCTTTCCGACCGTCACATCGTGGAGCTGACCATCCGCGAGGCCACCGAGCGAGTGATGGAGTTGGTGCAGTGGGGTGTGGATTTCGACAAGAACAAGGACGGCAGCTTCGCCCTTGGAAAAGAGGGAGGTCACTCCATGAACCGCATTCTGCACCATAAGGATATCACCGGCTACGAGATTGAGCAGAAGCTGATTCTGGCTGCGCGGAAGAATCCGAACATCGAGATTTACGAAGACCGTCTGGCGGTGGAAATCATCACCCAGCACCATCTCGGTGTGGAGGTGAACCGCCGCACTCCCGACATCACCTGCTACGGCGCATACGTCTATAACCCCGAGTCCAAGAAGATACACACCATCCTCGCCAAAGTGACGATGATGGCCACCGGCGGGCTTGGAATGGTCTATGAACACACCACCAACCCTTTGGTGGCCACTGGCGATGGTGTGGCAATGGTCTATCGTGCCAAGGGTGTGGTGCGTGGCATGGAGTTCATCCAGTTCCACCCGACGTCCTTGTATAACCCGAAAGAGTCTCCCTCGTTCCTGATTACCGAGGCCATGCGCGGTGCCGGCGCCATTCTGCGCGACGCCAACGGGGTGGCTTTCATGGAGAAGTACGATGCCCGCGGTTCTCTCGCGCCCCGCGACATCGTGGCCCGCGCCATCGACTCCGAGATGAAACAGCAGGGTGTGGATCATGTCTTTCTCGACACATCGCCCATTCCACAAAAAGAGATTTTCGAGCATTTCCCCAATATTTACGCCAAATGTCTGAGCATCGGCATTGACATTACCAAGGAGATGATTCCGGTGGTGCCGGTGGAGCATTATTCCTGCGGTGGTATTCAGACCGACGAGTGGGGCGCGACCTCCATCCGGAACCTATATGCTTCCGGTGAGTGCGCGTCCACAGGACTTCATGGTGCCAACCGTCTGGCATCCAATTCGTTGCTTGAGGCGTTGGTCTTTTCACACCGCGCCTGTATCCGTGCGGTGGAGGATCTGCCCAACATCCAGTTCTGCCACGACGTGCCCGACTGGAACAGTGAGGGCACCGTCCTTAACGAGGAAATGGTGCTCATCACGCAGGAACGCAAGGAGTTGCAGACCATTATGAGTAGCTATGTCGGCATTGTGCGCTCCGACCTGCGCCTGCAGCGCGCTTTCGACCGTCTCGAAATCCTCTATCGTGAAACGGAGGACCTCTACAAGAAGTCCATCCTCAACCCCGAAATCTGCGAGTTGCGTAACCTTATCAATATCGGCTACCTCATCGTGCGTCACGCCATGGCCCGCAAGGAAAGCCGCGGCTTGCACTACTCCCTTGACTATCCCCCTCATTCAATTAAGAATTAACAATCACCAATCACCAATCACTAATCACTATACCCCAGCATCAATAACCCATAACCTATAACCCATAACCATTTATTATGAATCTAGAAGGAAGAAGAACAAGTTCAAATGTAGAAGACCGTCGGAGAGTGTCTGGCGGCACCATCGCCGGTGTCGGCGTGGGCGGTACAATAATCGTGGTGCTGCTTTCCCTGTTTTTGGGCCGCAACCCGCAGGAAGTGTTGCAGCAGATAGGGTCGCAGAATGTGACCACCACCGAAAACCAGCGCGAGTTCACCCAAGAGGAACAGGAACTGGCGGAGTTCGCCAGCAAAATTCTGGCCAGTACAGAGGATGTGTGGACGGAGGTGTTTAAGAAGATGGGCAAGACTTACCGTGCCCCGAAGATGGTGCTCTACACCGATGCCGTGCAGTCAGGTTGTGGCAACGCCACCTCCGCGGTGGGACCGTTCTACTGTTCTGCGGACGAATGCCTGTATATCGACCTCAGTTTCTTCAGTACAATGAAGAAGCAGTTGGGGGCCGACGGTGACTTTGCATACGCATACGTGATTGCGCACGAGGTGGGCCACCATGTGCAGCATCTCTTGGGAACGTTGGATCAAGCGCATGCTCAGATGAACCGTATGAATAAAACGGATGCCAACAAGGTGAGTGTCCGTATTGAGTTGCAGGCTGACTTCTATGCTGGTGTTTGGGGCTATTACGAGAACAAGACGTTCAAGTCGTTAGATGACGGCGATTTGCGCGAAGCTATCGAGTGCGCGGCGGTCATCGGCGACGACTATCTCCAGAAAAAGGCTACAGGCGGCTTTAATCCCGAGTCGTTCACGCACGGTTCCAGTGACCAGCGTATGAAATGGCTCAAGCTCGGTCTTACAACCGGAGACATGAGTCGCGGAAACACATTCTCTTTGTCAGACAGAGAATTGTAGTTGGCTGTTGGTTATTAACTTGTAATGATTTTGAAAAAAAACGCAGGGATCCTCTGCGTTTTTTTGTTTCTGTTCACTGATTTCAAGTCTCTATGTTTATAGTTCTTGTTTCTCGTTCGGCGAATAAAGACTTGTTTTAAGAATAATATTCGGTTGAATTACAGATTTGTAAAAATGTTAATTTTTTGTTAATACTATTATCGGATCTGTTTAGTCCAAAATTCCTTCTTTGCGCTTTTGTAAAAACTTACACTTGTTTTAGAGTCGGCGTAGTTTGTTTTGAGGCATCAAAGTCGATATGTGTTTTTACTAAAATTTAACCATTTCAATTTCAGAGATAAAAACGTTGTTTTTTTTTTTTACAAATGGCTGTTCGTATTACGAAAAAAAAGTTATTTTTGCAGGCAATTTTTGTGTATTTTTCATTGTTGTGTAAATTTAAAAAATGTTTAATATGTGTTGCGGTAATGACTCTTGCGATTGTTGTAGGATGGATGCGGTTTTGACTGCACCCTGCAAGTGTACGGTGAATGGTCATATCCTGCATATTATCAAATGTTTATGCAATAAATGTGAGATAAACAACGAAAGAATTGTATGAGTGGATTCTCTCGTTGTTTTTTTTGTTTCTGTAAAAATAAATAGTCAAAATATGAAGAAAGTTTACCTGTTATTGGTTTTAGTGTTAATGTCAATTTGCGCGTGGGCGCAGCATGTGGCGCCATGTGACTTCCATATTCGGACGGAAGTGACCCAGGCGACGTGCTACAACAACGGTAAGGTGCTGGTGATCCCGGTGGACGGAGAGGGCAATGAGCTGACTATCCTACCTGATAGTCTGTTTGACGAGAATAACCCCGGTCATGGCTTATCCGGCATCAAATACTGTTACAAGAACCTCTATTCTCCCACGGATACGGCGGAGCAGTGCCAGTATGACCCCTTGCTGGTGTTGGATACGGGTACCTATATCATCCATGCAGAGGTGCTCTGTTTTGACCCCACGCAGTCAGGCGATGATCGTTACACCCTATTGAGTGATACGGACACGGTGGTCATCACCACCTCGTACGTGAAGCCGAAGGTGAGCGTGATTGAGCAGGATGCCCGAACTGTCACGGGCTATGGTACCGTGCCCACGTTGTGGTGCGAGAATACAGGCCGGGTGCAGCTGCGTATCTATGACGGTGCCTTCCCCTATATGATCCGTGTCTGCAACGCGGACACAGTGCCCATCGACACCATCTATTTTGACAGCAACCAATATACGGGAACCAATACGAACAGGTATGATTATAATGAATACTATTCAATAGACTCCCTTGCCTCTGGAAAATATTTCTTCTTTGTAGAGGATGGGTGTGACTACCACCTGCCCCGTGTCTGGCAGGAAGTGAGGGAGGTACAAGAACCTAAAATCACTGCTGTCAGCTGGTATGCGTGGTCTGGCAGTTACGCTGACTCCAATGTCATCAGGGTTCAGATGACGGTGAACATGCCCAACGCATACTACACCAATCCGGAGTATGTGCAGTACCGTTTCATCCATGAGGACATCAACGGCATCACAGACACCACCGATTGGCAGTATGTTCCAAACATGCAGAACCTTGTCACGGGTAACAATTATGTGACGGTGAGGGATACTCTCCACAATGCAGGGGGCTACTGTGACATTTATGGGAAGAAGGTAACATTTCAGGCGCGCATGACTGCATGCCGCGACACCATCAATCTGACTAAATGGCATCAGTGGGACAAACCAACGGAGTTTCTGACAGGAAGGGTTTGGGTACCGGACTACACCTGGCCTTATGCGGCGGTGTATGACTCTTGCGGTTACTGGGGTGGTTATGACACCTCGTACGGACACTGGGAACCGGTTATCTGGTTTTATAATTATAATGAGTATCATTACCGGTCATCGGATGCGACTACCAGTACAACGGGTAATAAATACCAGGTGACGTATCCCATATATTGGGTCTATACTGATGCAGATGGTGACACGCTAAAGATTGACACAGTGCGGAATATTACCCAGCCGGGTAACGTAGGTGCTACAGATTCATGGACCTCGTATTCTTCCCCGCATTCTACGCATCCGGCGTCACGTCTGCGAGCGGAAGACATATATCCGAAATATGGTGACTTTTTGGATACCACGTTGGTGATTCCTATCACGCGGACCATGTACAATGCGCAGGGTTGCCCGATTTACACACGCACCGACAATATCACATTCAAGAAAGAGTGGAAATATACCACAGCAGGGCGATATAATCAGTATTGGTCTGCTGGTTACAATTATACTTCTTATGATTATTGTTGTGAGTATGAGAGGTATGTGCGGGTGTATGGTAATTATCTCAATAATATATATATGGACAGCACTATTGTGGAATTGTACGAAAGTCCATTAGGAAACAAGTACAATTACAGGGCCGTCTATCATTTGGACACGCACAGCTGGACGTATGAGAAGGACAGCATCTCCAACTTGGCACGGATAGTTCCGTCTGGATACAGTTCCATCTATTTATACGACTATTGTTTGCCATCCGGATTGTATAAGTTCAGAATCATAACCAAGTGTGACACCTTTTACGCATCAACTCACCCCGGTTTCCCAGACACCTATTCCTGGTTTTATGATGAGCCGGAATTCAATTTGCGTTATGAATGTACGAACCTTATCATTAAGCCGAAATACAAATATTTTTATCACAGGACATATAACAATGATAAAAATTATTACCATAATGGACGCACTTATTGGGATGTGTATGACTCGGTTGAGCGGGTCAACCCGCGGTTCAGAATTATTAAGAACTTGACAGGCAGTACCACGACATTCAATACGAACTACCGCTATCTTGGGGATTCTTTACGGGTGACGGGCGCCGGCACTTACGTGATAGAAATTACTCCAAGTGTTACATCCAACAGCTATTGTACGCCGCCAGTCTTATATGACACCATAACGTTTGACGGCGGTACGGTGGCGTTCCAGTATGCCTACATCTGGGTGTGCGATGAAAATGCGGATACGGGTTTCGTGCGCTTGAAGGCGTTTGAGGGTACAGCTCCTTACAACTACACCCTCTATTCGGGTCCTGGCAAAACCGGTACGATTTTGGGACAGAACCAGACTGGTGTTTTCGACCGTGTCCCTGTTCATGCGGGACAGGTGGTGTCGTGTTATATAGAAGACCAGTGTCTGGCGTCGTACTGGATTGATATCACGGTCTGGGATATGGAGCATGTCAAGAAGGCGTGGTTCCTGGATGGTCTTCAAGTTACGGAGGCATGCGAGGGCAGCGATGTGAATCTTTACGCCATCGGATTGGACGAGAGTGTGGTCTATCACTGGACCGGACCGGACGGATTTGAACAATACACGCAAGACACTCATGTTTTCCTGCCACGTGGTGCTGACACTGGTTACTACAAGGTGGAAATTTTGAACACGGGCTGTAGGAATACGGTGGCTTCTGACAGTGTGCAGGTGAATGTGTGGCCCGCACCGAGAGTGACGATTCTTAGGGATACGACGGTGTGTCCGGGTGAGGAAGTCCAAGTGTGGTATCTGACGGAAGGTGAAGGGGATGTGCATTACACGATTGCCTACGAGGAGAACTCTGCGATTACAGAAACCCAGCATACCAACGATGACTCGCTGACCTTTATTGCCATGGCGCAACGCACCTTCTGGGTGAAGGAGGTGGAAGATGACAGGTGCCACTACACCATCCCGGAGGACACCGTGGTCATCAACATCACCTCGCATGTGGCATCTGCCTGTGATGTCATTACCGAATCTGATCCGATCTGCCGGGCGGAAGATGGGGTGACGTATGCATCTTCAGTGCTGCCGGTTCCTTATTATTTAAAATGGTATCGCGACTACGAGCAGACCGAGTTACTGCGTATTGATACTATAGACGACGCATCGTTCAGATCCCCATTTAATTTTACGGGTCTTACGCAGGACACTTCCGTTTATGTGACGGCCTACAATGCTGACTACTGCGAGAACCGGTACGGAATGGTGGTGAATTGGTTAGATATGTCGCAAGGAACTTCCGTACTCCGTTGCGCACAAAGCATCCGTTTCTATGACGATGGAGGCTTGAATGCCAACTATTCTCCTAATATGGATGCTAAGCGAGTGTTCATCACGGAGGATGGCCAACCGATTACCATCACCTTTGAGATGCTGAACCTGCAGTCCACTTACGACCATGTCTATATCTTTAATGGTAATACGACCAATACGGATTCCATGATTGCCCATTATTCGGGCAACTATACGGGCAATCTTCCCGCTCCCATCGTTTCCAGTCACGACACTATGACGGTCTGGTTCCTCTCGAACGGTAAGACCGAGGCAGCGGGCTGGGTGGCCACGGTGAGTAACAACCCGCGCCCGGCGGCGGCTTCTGTGCATGTCTTTGACACGATGTACAGCACTATAGCCGACGCTTCCGTGCATATCCGCTACGACGGCAGTGCGGAAGTCACGGCCACGGCTGCTGGCGGTAGGGGAGAGCAATACCAATATGTTTGGCAGAAATCCACCGACAACGGTGCCACTTGGGAGGATGTGGAAACCCAGGTGTTGGCCTCGGATACCTCGGTGTTGGTTTTGGAGCACAATACGCAACCCACGTTGGTTCGTGTGACGGTAACGGATGCCTCCACGGACGCCTGTATGGGTACTTCCACCGTGCAGGTGGCTCTTCCTGTGGCGCATATCAAGTTGGCCTTGGAGGTGAGTGTGCCCGATGTGCCGCACTGCTCGCAGGACTATCCTGTCACGGTGACCGTCCGTAACTATGGTCAAGGCACGGCTGACAGTGTGTGGGCAAAAGTGAAACTGCCTGCTAACGTGGATTTCGTCAACCAGGCCGACTCCATGCTCTTCCTCGGTGACATGCCCGGCGGCATGGTGATAGATACAGTTATTAACGTGCGTAGCTTTATTATACAAAACGAAGCCAGCGCCCATCCGGTGAAGGCACAGATATGGTACTGTGTGGAGGCAGACTCCATGCCAACGGTGACCTACGGTGACTGGGATTGGAATGGTGCTCCGAGACAGATTGACGAAGACGTGGACACCATGCATGTAATGCCGTTCTTCACGATGGATGACTATAGTATCGTTGGTTTCGATGATACGGTCTGTTTCTTGGGAACTGCTTATCTGCACGCCTCTTCCGATTTGGCAGGCACGCAGTATATAAAATGGTTCGGAGATCAGGCTTTGCGTAATTTGTTGAAAATTGACACCTTGCAGAACGGACAGTTGTCAGAGTATGCGTTGGATAGTCTTCGCACGGTCACCACGCTGTATGTGACAATTGAGAGCGAGGACTTTTGTCCGGCAGTATTGGCCGGTGCGGTTAATGGAAAGTTTAATTCTATAGCCACTCATACTGAAGTTATTAAAAACGGTAGCACCTTGATTGGTGTTTCGGATAAAGTTAGATTATATGACACGGGTGGAAATGCTGGCAGTTATGGGAATAACGAGGATTTCACGCACACCTTCTCCACTGGTTCCGGTGAGGTGGCGTTGCGTTTGAATTCCATTAACATAGGTAATGCTGGGGATGTGCTGACCATTTATGACGGTCCGACGGCATCGGGCATTCCGCTTACACAGATTACATCGAGTGTCAGTTCAGCCATGATTTACACGAGTACCACAGGTGCGCTGACTTTGCGTTGGCACTCAGATGGTTCCAGTGTGGGATCGGGTTGGAATGCCGATGTGGTGAACACGGTCAATTACGCCTCTTCCCAAGCTACGGCCTATCTGTACGAACCGCTTGCGGTCACTGAGGTGACGGCTACTGATGATTATATCTGTTATGGTGACAGTGCCACGGTGACAGCCTCCACAGGCATTGCCGCTCCACAGTATTTCACATGGTATGATGCGGATTTCAATATGTTGAAGCAGGATACCAGCAATAACGGTACCTCCAGTCTCACAGTCTATAACCAGACCCGTCAGAACACCTACTATGTGGCTGTCGGCAATGAAGCGAATTGTCCGGCAACAGTGCCGGAAAATAACTTCCTTAACAGTTCTGTTGTGCTGATGACGTCTTCCATCAATGGCAGAACAACGAAAATAGAGCCTGGAAAACGTGTCAACTTTTATGACGAGGGAGGTCCCGGGGGTGATTACTGGACCACTTCCGCTTCTTGGTATCATACTTTTTCGGCTGATACAGGGCATATTGTGTTGACATTCTCACAATTCTACACAGAGTCCACCACCTATGACTGGATTGAGCTTTTTGATGGTCCGTCTTCGTCAAGTCCAAGAATATATGTGAATGGTAATTATAAATTAGGTGGAGATCTTTCCAACCAAATGCCGTTAACAATAACTTCTTCAGGTAATAGTCTGACGGTATTTTGGCGTACGAACGGTAGTGTTTCCAAAAGCGGTTGGAGAGCGACTGTTTCTAATGGAAATGCGGGTGGTTCCAGCAGTATTGTCAAAGACTATGACATTATGTTGGATGCGACCACGAATGAACAGGTTACAATTGTATCGCCAGAAGATATATTTGGTTTCTATGATGACGGAGGTCCTAGCGGTGCCTATTCCAATGCGGCAGGTAACTTTACCCATACTTTCACGGCCACACAAGGTGTAGTACAGGCAGATCTTTCCAGTCTTTATTTACAAAACAATGACCATTTGTATGTATATGATGGCCCAGAAGCTAATGATGATTATCTCATTGCCGACTTGACAGGAAACATCGGCAGATGCCAATTTTTCTCGACTGGTCACAGTATGACATTCAAGCTTTTCTCCCATGGTAACACGAGTTCCTCTTATTTTGGTTGGTCAATGAATATTTCCTCCAACTGGCAGGAAGCTCTGGCGCAGGCAAATGTCAATCTGTATTCTCCCATTCAGGATGTTACGATTACCGCCACCAATGCAGCAGTCTGCTTTAATTCACCAGCGGAGCTGACAGCATCTTCTGACAACGGAGTCTATTTCACGTGGTTCAAATCGGATGGCAGAACGGTTCTTCAGCTGGACACCGCTCTTGACCATGTGTCCTTATACGATATTGAACACGTGCGTCATGATGATTACTTTTACATTATTACCACGCCTGAAGGTTCCTGTCCTACCATTATCCCGTACCAATATTCCGATAAATATTTGAATATTGGGACAAATGGCAAAACCACTGTAGTGGGTAAAGAGGACTATATCCGTTTTTACGATGAAGGAGGTCCCAATTCGAACTACAGAGCCGAGAGAGTGGAGTACACCCACACGTTCACAGCGGAAAGTGGCGAGATTTATGTCAAAGTGAATAACCATTATCTCAACAACAAGGACACTTTGTGGATTTACGATGGATCGTCGGTAAGTCCGGACAGTATTTTGGTTGAATGGAATCTCTCTTCCCAGAATAGTGGAAATGCACAGAGCTTTGTTTCAAAACACGGGAGCATCACGTTCAGATTCCGGAATAATTCCGGTAGTGGTAATAATGGTTGGTCCGCCATTATCACCACCTCACCCATTGAGGCGCAGACGGTGTTGCTGAATCCGCTTACAAGCGACAAGACCACCTTCCTTTCCCCGATTGACAGTGTGTTGTTCTATGACGATGGCGGAGCATCGGGCAATTACACTCCGTTGGAGCGTACTTTACGCCACACCTTCACTTCATTGCAGGGCAAGGTGAGAATGAAGTTCAATAATTCCAATAGCTTGTGCAGTAATGATCATTTCTATGTCTATGACGGTCCGGTGGGGACGGGTACGCTCTTGGGAGATTTCACAGGATCCCAGTTGAACAACAGGGAGTTTGTTTCCACAGGCAACCAGCTGGGCGTTCAGGTCTCCACGATTAACAATTCCAGTGTTTGTAGTGGTTGGAACGCCACGGTGACAACGGTTTATGACTTGCCACAGGCCCGGGCTGATGTGACTATTCATTCGCCTGCCGACAAAACAGATTTGATCACCACAGGCGATTACGTATGTTATGGAGAAACCGCACAGGTCATGGCGCGTAGTCCCAAATTGGTCTATCCACAGTATTACACTTGGTACGATGCCTCCATGAATGAGTTGATGCGTGACACACTGTATGCGTATGGCAGCTCAAAATACAGGATTCCAAACGTGACTCACGATACGTGCTATTATGTTGCCACGCAATATGCTACGGAGTGTCCGGCGGTTCTGCCGCTCAACAAAGCGGAAATCCGTGCTTACGCCGGCAACGGATCACAAACCACTATTGTTAACTCAAACGACTATCTCCATTTCTTCGACAGTGGTGGACAGAGCGGCAATTACAGTGGAGACCCGGGCGATTATGTACACACGTTCACTTCCGCTAACAACAAATCTTTGTATCTTGTTTTCTCTACGCCAAACCACTATTTCCAGACGGGTGACACGCTTTACTTGTACGATGGACCAGTGGTGGACAATGCGCATCTCTTGGAACGTTACACAGCAGGGAATGGCAACAACGGCCCGTTTATTTCCGAATCTACTTCATTTACTTTTAAATTTGCCAAACACGGTACTTCATACGCAAATGGTTGGCATGCCATCATTTCGGAAGGTGAGCAGATTCGTACTTCCACGGTGTTGCTCAACCAGGCCAATAACAACAAGACCACCGTCCTGCTGCCCAGCGACAGTGTTTTATTCTATGATGAAGGTGGTGCCTCAAATAGCTATACCACCACAAGAGAGACTCTGGTACACACCTTCAAGGCCATGCAGGGTGAGGTGCTGCTGAGATTCACCAGCCTGTCCACACAGAGCAAGGATACAATATATGTGTATAGAGGTTCTTCGGTGGATCCCGCCAATCTGATTGCCAAGTATCGTCCCACCTCGTTCACCAACAATTCTGCCCCAGTGTTCCAAGATACGTCGATTACGGTGCGCTTTTGGAAAAACAGTGGCAGAAACAGTGGCGGTTGGGTTGCTTCCGTAATCAATGTTCTGAACCCACTTGTAGATACAGCATGTGTGGCCATCCATCATCCGCTGTCGGCGGTGGATGTTACAGCTACACATGATACGGTTTGTTACGATGAGACGGCATCGCTGTCCGCTTGTTCAGAAATTGGTTACCCACAATATTACACGTGGTATGACAAGAACAAGACAGATGTGTTGTTGGTTGACACGGTGAACAGTGGTTGTTCCGAGTTTGACCCGACTCACCAGATCAAGGATTCTCTCTATTTTGTGACGATATATAACGACACCACTTGTCCTTTTATTCCTGAAGTGCATATCACCCCTTGTTCCAAGGAACTTACTGGCAATTTCATATACAATGCATCTAAAAATTATGGTACCACACATGTTGCTAATGTTGATTCCATCCCGTTCTACGATGATGGTGGTCCTGGAAGTGATTATGCCGTCCATAGAGCAAATTGGACGCATACTTTCACTACGGACACCGGGCATGTGGTTCTGAAATTAACATCTTTCATGTCCGAACCAGGCTGTGACTATATGCGCGTGTATGACGGTCCAACAGCGTCAGGGACAAATACTCTTTTCCAAGGCGAGTTAACCACCATAACCACTTCAAATCCCACGGTGATAACCTCAACGGGTAATTCTCTGACAGTGTATTGGTACACAGACGGTTCTGCAGTGAGAGCCGGTTGGAGTGGTTATATCTATAATACTGCTGCATACAAGTGTATTGATGTTGCTTCTGCTACGGTCCACATCAAGGGTGCCAACGGCGGACAGTATGTGACATCCACCAATGACACGGTCTGCTACGATGAGACAGCGGCACTTACTGCCTCTTCGGGCATCAGTTATCCGCAATATTATACTTGGTACATGAGCGATAGTGTGACGGTTCTGCAACGTGATACCGTTGCCAATGCTTCCGAGGCTGCGTTGTTTAATCCTGATCATCAGATTAGCGATTCTCTCTACTTAGTGTCAATATACAACGACACCACTTGTCCGTACATCCCTGAGTTGCACCTCCATGGATGCAGCAAGACGGTGACGGATGAATTCTTCTTCAATTCTTCTAAAAATTCACGTACCACGACCCTTACCGCTCAGGATTCCATCCCGTTCTACGATGAAGGTGGTCTAGAGGGCAGCTATAGTACGAGTGCCAATTATTGGTATCACACGTTCACGGCGGATTCCGGCCATGTGGTGTTGAAACTGAATTCGTTTAATACGGCAAACGGCAACGATTATTTGGCCGTTTATGACGGAACTTCCGCGTCTGGAACGCTTTTGGGTGGAAGTACGCTTTATGGGAGCCTTAATTCCTCCATGCCCAAGACTTTAATCTCCAGTGGCAAGAGTTTGACTGTGAAATGGTATCGTAATAGTGGTATTTATGGTTATCCAGGCTGGGAAGGCTCTGTTTACACCGATGTGGCACCCACATGCATAGAGCTTGCGCCCGCCGAAGTGAAAGTCAACCCGACCTATGAATTTGCTACGGAGTATGAAGTGATCTGTGCCAATGACACAAATACGTTTGTATGGCGCGGCAAAAAGTTCCAGACGAGCGGAATCTACTATGATTCTCTGAAGACCCAAGCTGGCTGCGACAGTGTCTATACCCTTGAGTTGACAGTGAATCCCAATTACTTCTATGAAGATTCCCTGGTGTATTGTGTGACCAATCCTTTCGTTTGGGAGAACCATACGAGAGTGACAATTCCAACCGAGCCAGGTGTGTATGTCCTTTGGGACAGCCTCAAGTCTTCTCTCGGTTGTGACAGCGTTTACAAATTGAAGTTGGAGTTGAGACTTCCGGACTATTTCGAGGAGGACACGGTTACGTGTGAAACCACCCCGTATGTGTGGGAAGGCCATGAATATGTGACGATTCCGACCACGGCGGGCACGCATATCGTCTGGGACAGCTTGACCAACCAATATAATTGCGATAGTGTCTATAAGCTGACCCTCGTGGTGAAGCCTATTCCGGAGATGGAAGACGTTGACAACATTGTGGTGTGTACGGGTACGGACACAGCCGTCACGTTCACGTCTTTGACGACTACCGAAGCGGTCAGTTTCCGTTGGGAGAGCGACAATCCGTCGGTGGGTATTGCCGAAAATGGTACAACCACAGGCCGGATAGAGTTCACAGCGGTGAATACCGGAACTACGCCGGCGGTGGCCAACATCTCGGTGATACCAGTGTTTACGGCTGGCGGTGTCGAGTGTGAAGGCGATGAGGTTTATTTCACTGTCACGGTGAACCCCGAGGCCTCCATGAACCCGCTGACTGACCAGACGGTGTGTAACTTCACCACCACACAGCAGATTGTGTTCAGCACGGTCAACAGACCTGCGGGCAATACTATTTACGAATGGACCAATGACAATACGGGTATAGGTCTTTCCGCAGCTTCGGGTACTGAAAGACGAATTCCTGCCTTCTTGGCTCAGAATGCAGGCAATGCGCCAGAAGTTGCCCATATTGCTGTTGTTCCCACCTATGTTAATGGAGGTGTGAGTTGTGTGGGTGACACACAACATGTCACCATCACGGTGGTGCCGACGCCGGCAGTGCAGAACCTCTCTGACCAGACCTTGTGTACCGAAGGAAATACGCAAGCTGTCATATTCGGTGAAGAGAGCGAGATTACGACTTATACTTGGACCAACGACAACACGTCCATCGGATTAGATGCTTCGGGAACAGGTACGGGCATTGCTTCTTTCCAAGCTGTCAATAATACGAATGCTCCTGCTGTGGCTACCATTGCAGTGACTCCGAACTGCACCTACAATGGAGTGGTTTGCGAAGGTATATCCCAGACGTTCACTATCACGGTGAACCCGACGGCTTCCATGAATCCGTTGACCGATGTGGAGTTGTGTAACCATCTCACAGTCGGCTCCATGTCGTTCACTACGAACAATACGCCAGCTGGTGCCACTTCTTATTCTTGGACGAACAGCAATGCGGCCATCGGACTTGCCGCTACAGGGACAACCGATTATCTGCCTGCGTTCGTTGCAGAGAATAATGGTGATACGGTGGCAATTGCACATATTTCGGTGATGCCGACATTTACTTATAATGAAGTGAGTTGCGAGGGTGAACCCCAGGAGATGACTATCACAGTGAATCCGACACAAGGAGAGTTGTTTACTGATACTATTTGTGCAAACGAACTGCCTTATACATGGGCTTTGAATGGACAGCAATATACTGAGGGTGGAGATAAGACCTACCTGCATCAGGATGCCAACGGCTGCGACCAAGTGGACACGCTGCGTCTGACCGTGAATCCGAATCCGGTGGTTCAGCTTAATCCGTTAGATGAACTGTGTCCCAGCATTGGAACGGTAGATTTGACGGCACAAGTGACCTCCCCGACGGTTACAGACTACACCTATACGTGGAGCGGTGATTTGATGCCGACATCCACCATAAAGGCCGCTGACCAGTTGTCGGATACGGCTCTCTTGAATATTCCTGCCGGTAATTGCAATAGTATATATAAGGATACTGTATGGGTGACAGACGGCAATGGTTGTTCTGCTGTCGCTTATACAGAGATTACGGTGGTTGACACCGTTGCTCCGACTTACACGAGACCGGCCGACACGACCTTCTACAAGGATGCCGACTGTCTTGCTGCCACGGATACGGCCGCTGCCGGAAGCCCGACTTTGGTACACGACAACTGCACGGCTGAGCCTACGGTAACC
>R25__coassemble_600_pt1 | contig 21144 bp, 7 predicted proteins | sample R25__metabat2_low_PE_038 | metagenome-assembled genome bin R25
CTATGGTTGCCCAGAAACCCTCCAAGGCGGCTCCATTGTGCGAGAAAGCCAAGCAGGCTATGCGGTTGCAGGATTTTGTCAAGGCAATGAGCTATCTTAATCAGGCGCAGTACAAGGATCCCAATTATGCGGATATCTATATTATGAAGGGTGACATTTTCAATTTCACTCTCAGATCGGATTCAGCGATGGCGAATTATCAACGTGCCATTGACATCATAGGTGATCCGGATCCGATGCTCTATTATATTGCGGGTAATGAGGGCGCGAAATGCGGCGCTTACGAATATGCGTTGAAAACACTTCAACTCTTCCTGCAGAAAGGCATCCAGTATTCAGATGTGCTCCCGGAAGCCCAAAAGACGGTGGCAAATTGCAAGTTTGCCATAGAATCCATGAAAAATCCAAGAAGTTTTGAATTGGTGAATATGGGTTCCAATATCAATTCCGACTGGGATGAATATTTGGCGGCTATCACGGCGGATGACGAGCAAATTGTTTTCACGGTGAAACGTCCGCGTGACAAGTCCACGGTGTGTGCATTTTGTCTCAACGAGGAAGATTTGTACTACAGTCGTAAATCTTTTGGGGCATGGATGCCTCGTGAAGAGCTCGGCACCCCAGTGAAGTCAGGCTATAATGAGGGTGCGCAGTGTGTTTCCCCGGACGGAAAGTATCTTCTCTACACGATGTGCGATGCTGATTTCGGGATGGGCAGCTGTGACCTCTACTGGGCAAAACGTATCGGCGACCGTTGGTCTCGTCCCCGCAACTTCGGAGCCCCGGTGAATACCAATGCTTGGGAGAGCCAACCCTCTATGGCCGCCGACGGCGCGACCGTCTATTTTGCTTCTTCGCGTCCTGGAGGTTTCGGTGGTATGGACATCTGGAAAACCACAATGACGGCAGAAGGCGAGTTCTCTGTTCCGGAAAATCTTGGCTCTGCCATCAATACGCCGGGCGACGATGCGGCTCCGTTTATCCACAGTGATGGCCGTACACTCTATTTCGCCTCCAACGATCGAGTGGGCATGGGTGGCTATGATCTCTATTACAGTACGTTGCAGGATGACGGCAGTTGGAGCGAGCCGGTCAACATGGGATATCCCATCAACTCGCCGGCGGATGAGATCAACATCTTCATCAACGCTTCCGGAACCGTGGCTTACATCGCCTCCGACAAGGATGGCGGTTACGGCGGGCTTGACCTTTACGGTTTTGAACTGGACGAACAGCTGCGTCCCAATCCTGTCACATACATTAAAGGACATGTACGCGATGCCTTTTCCGGCGAACCTCTGGCTGCCAGAATAGAGTTGATAGACTTGAACACCAAACGGGTGCTGACATCCACCACTTCCGATATCCAGAATGGAAGCTATCTGGCCTGTATCCATACCGGGGGCAACATTCTGCTCAATGTCTCTCATCCCGACTATCCGTTCTATTCCGAGAACTTCCAGATAGAGAAAACTTATACGGAACTTTCCCCGTATCTCAAAGACATATCTCTGCAACCTACGGATGTGGGTACGGTGGTTACCCTGAAGAATGTTTTCTTTGACTTTGACAAATCCGATCTGCAACCCGAATCTTTCGTGGAACTCGACAAGTTGGTCGCCTATCTGCAACAGAATGCCATCCGTATCGAGATAGGAGGCCACACCGACGACCAGGGCTCGGATGAGTATAACGACCGTCTGTCTGAAAACCGGGCCAAGGCGGTTTATGAATATCTTGTCAGGAGCGGTATCCCTTCAGAGCGGCTGCAGTATAAGGGTTACGGCAAGCGGGTGCCGGTAGCGGATAACAGTTCCGAGGCCGGAAGGGCCGCCAACCGCCGAACTGAATTCAAGATTATAAGATAGGGAAATGTCTTATACCAAATTGTATCGCGCTGGAATTTGATTCCGGCGCGATTTTGTTTTCAGGCCTGCTCTGGACCGTAAGGAAATGTAACCATATTACCCGATAACTCGTATAATCCAAAGTAAAGGAGTACTATATATATGTAATATGAACAAAGAACGGATGTGTAAGCTCAAAATTTCGTGTATTATAAGGGAAAATCGTGATGTTGAAAAAAAAAGCGAAATTGTTGATTGTTTTTAATTAACTAAAAGCCAACATGTTATAACGCTGTTTGAAAAAAAACGAAAAAAATAAGAGAAATGGATAAACAATAAAAAAAAAATGTATTTTTGCAGGTTAAAAATTATGTATAGTGTAAAGTAATGTATAGTGTTGAAATATAGGCGAAAAAAGGATTTAGAATAAATAAAATAAATAATATAAATAACAAATTAAACAAAAACAGTATGAAAAAACTATTATCAATTTGCTTTCTAAGCATGCTGCTGGGGCTTTTGAGCTTCGGCGTTAGGGCGCAGAATGACAATGGCTGTACGAGTGGTTTTTGGATTGAGAATCTTCAACCCGATACCATATACGGTGTTGTGAATATGCCGCCCGATGGCAAATTACCGTTGATCCATACGCTGGGTACTGGTCATTTCAATGCCGGCGGATTTGTAGGTAATGCCACATTTGGTAATACCGAACTGTACGAACTGCATTTCTGCAATACGTGCGGTCTGGATCCCAAAACAAAGGTCTCCATTGACTGGGTGCTGTTGCGTGAAAATGAAAACGGCGAGTGGGAAGAGGTGAACGACAATCTCTCCAACTACGCGGAGTTTGGCATTTACACCTTCTACAACCACCTCAATCAGTACGGCGAATGCCAGTCCATCCAATGGCTGGGCGGTCGCGTGTTTGATGGATTCGGTTATTGCGATGACCAAACTATCGGAACTGGCAATACATTGTTGGACACCATGGCAGGTGTGAACGGTCCTTGCTTTGATCCGACGAACTATCCGGGTGCAATGCACGTGGAACAGGGTACTCCTATGGCTGTCTTGTCCCAGCTCGGACAAATTGTGCCGGCTGCTGGCCAGGTCAATATCTACAGCCAAAATCATGACTACTTCTATATGGACTTCTTTGAGCAGACGAGAAATATCGTTGTTCTCAAATGGAAACAAGCCGGTAACTACAAACTGGTTATGCGTGTGCGTCAACGCCTCGGCGGTACACCTTGGATGAACGAATTCTGGAAACAGAATCCTGATGGAACAATGTCTGAAGTTGACTATGTCGGTGGCCACCAGTCTTGCTGCGGCCCTGTCTTGGTTGAAGACACTATCGGTTATCCTACTTTCGGCGAAGACATGAAGGAAGTGTGTGCAGACGAAAATGCATTGAACCCCTTCGTCTACGGTCGTCCTCCTTACACTTTCACCGAAACTATGCCTGACACCAATGTTGTCTTTGGCGAATACAGAGGTGAAGATCCTTCCGCTTGCTTCTATTTCCATACGGACAGCGTGAACCGCTTCCACTTCTTCGTGCGCGAGAACCCGCAGGTTCAAGCTCAGGATATTGCTATCTGCAAATGCACGGAATTCGGACAAAATGAACTGAACGCATTGGTGACCATGGCTGACACAGCCAACAAGGGTGTCGTCGATGTGAGATTCGAGTGGGCTACCAACGCTAACGGTCCTTGGAGCGTGACAATCCCGACTCCTCCTACCGCTGTGGGTGTTTACCACTTCTTCGTCCGTCAAGTCAATATTTACCAAACGATCGAGTGTACGGGTGATCCCGCTGAGATCGTCCTGACGATCAATGAGCTCCCGGCTCCTACGGGTGGTGAGTATGAAATCTGTAATGAGGACGAAGCTACCACGATGACGATGACTGTCAACCGTGATGCCGATGTTAACCACTGCTCCACCACGAGCGTTTGGTTCCTCGACGGCGAAGCCGTTCATACGGGCGACACTTATGTTGTCAACTTGGCTGATGTCAGACCGACGACGAACGTTGACAAAGTTGTCACCTATCATGTCAAGGCTTACAATGCTGAGACGGATTGCTACTCTGCAGAGTACAGCATCGTGACGCTCACTTTCCACCAGACTCCGGAAATCGAGCTCACCTATCTGCCGACTATCTGCCCTCATGCAGAAGCTGTTGACTTTGTCATGGTTGTGACTTCTACGCAGACTGAGTTCCCCTACACGGTTGCTCAATCCTCTGACTTCACTGCCGATTACAACACCGTGCTGAACAGCCCGAACACCCAAGAGACGACCAACTATACTAAACCGTATAGCAAGATTACAGACTTTGAGTGCGGTACAACGTATCATCTCTATTATGTAGTTACGGATGACAATGGCTGTTTCGTGAAAGACACTGCCACATTCGTAGCCAATGACGTTATTGCTCCTGAAGTTAATCCTGCTACTTGGGCTAGAACAATTAATATTTGTAATTTCGAAGGTGTGAATCGTCCTGACACCATCAAGACGATCGAAGGTTTCGATGGTTTGACCTCTGTTTCCGACAACTGTGGTATTGACCATTTCACCTGCAAAGACTCCACATACGTTGTTGACGCTTGTGAGAATGTTTTGGTGAGAACCTATACTTTCTATGACTATTGTAACAACGCTTCCACGTTTACTCAGACGTTCACCGCTCATGATTCCGTTGCTCCTTACTTTGTGGGCAAGGAGAACAGACCTATCTATGAACGTCTTGCTGCGAAACGCGATACGAACTGCACATTCAACTCCCTTTCCAAGGCTGAATTCGTGATGGCCTTCCTGGGTAAGGTTGAAGACAATTGCGTTGAGTATGACTCTGCATACTTGTATAACCACTCCGAGTTCTATTGGGAGGAATCCTCTCGTTTCGGTCACGTGGTGGCATACGACAGCCTCGATATTTTCAGAGACATGGTGGGTAACCAGCTGACCGTCGAAGTCGTTGTTTGGGACGATTGCGGTAATACTGCTGACACCTTAGCTTTCTGGTTTGAACCTGACACCCTGAAAGTCGGAACTCCTGTTATCAATCCTAACAGCATCTGCTTGGGTGACACTGCTTATTTGACCTTCGATTCCAACACCGTTGATTTCGGTATCCATTTCGATGTTGCTCATCCTCTGACTTTCCAATGGGGTAGCCTTGAAGATGATTCCATCGTTAATTTCACTGAAGTTGACAAGGTGACTGCTGCTGTTTCTCCTTTGGAGGGCGATGCATATTATCATCTTAACATTACGGTTACGGATGCTTACGGATGTTCCGCTACTTCCGATTATGCTAGAGTCTTTGTTAAGGCTAATCCTAATATTGTGATTGTGCCTCATGAGAGAAATATTAGCCAACCGCCTTATTGTCCTAACGTAGGTATTGTCTGGCTCGCTGCACGCGATGCTTCTAATCCTTCTGAGACTGTTCCTAATCTGACTTATCAATGGACGACTTCTCAGAGTGTGAATATCTTGTCTGATAAAGATACCACCGGCCTCTGGATTGTTCCGGATAGCTGTACCTACATTTACGACGCTCAAGTCTTTGTGACGGATACTATTTACGGTTGTACGGCAGAAGCTTCTATCTTGGTTCCTGTTGAAGATGTTGCTCCTGAATACATTGGCGGTATCCATCATGACATCGTTCCGGTTGTGGAAGATTGTAAGATGCTTGTTACGGATTTCGTTCAATATGTTGTTGATAGTCTCTACAATGCTTGTGGCAACTGGCCTCCTAAGAAAATCTGGCAAGAACCTGCAGTTGGTACTGAGATGACCGAAGACACTCCTGTCACGGTGTATGTTGTTTCACAATGTGGTGATGACACTCTTGCTATTACAGGTAAGTTTGTTGCTTTGGCTGATACTAACAGAATCAAAGTTACAGCAACTGTTGACCCGAGAGAAGCTTGCTCTCCGGCATTGTTCACCTTCGCTGCCACTAGCGAGCGTGCTATTGGACCTGTGACTTATACTTGGACGAAGGGCTCTGAGGTGATGTCAAATGATCAGACTTTCTCAACGGTTGATTCTGTTGAAGCTGGTGTTCCTGTTTCTGTATATGTTTATCAAGTGGAAGCTGTTGACTCCGTGGGTTGTAAATCTACCGATACGGTTCACATTACGGTTAATGAAACATTGCCGGAACCTGAATATGAAGTCTTCCCGAACACTCGTTGTGAATTCCCCTATAACGGTATCATTCGTCTGATTGACATGCCTAAGGGTTATGTTTATGAGTTGTTTGACGAACAAGATGTATTAGTCGATGCTATCATCACCCAAATTCCTGTTTTCGATTACGAAGTTCCTACCACTTCTATTATTTTCGACGAATTGGAAGGTGATCGCACCTACACGGTCAGGATCACGACCACTGCCGGTTGTGTGACCGAGTTTGATATCTATGTTCCGGATGCAAGACAGAATCCGTCATTCCATGGTGAAGTTACCACGAATGCTCCTACCTTCTGTACGAATGACAACGGTTCTATTGTGATCAATAAAGAACAAGGTTTCACGTATTATGTTTTCAATAGCAACCAAGAAGAGGTTTTGGCTCCTTACATGGATTTGCATAACGGTGATTATATCGTCTATAAGGTTGACAACCTTACTGCTTGCCAAACCGATACTTTAGTTACTATTAATCCTTCTGAAGCTACCCTCACATTCACTGTTACTTCTGTAGGTAATTCACTTTGCGGTGGTGAGAATTTCAATGGTACGCTTACTTTCAACAAGGCTAATATCCAATATGTTGTTACAAATGACAACAACGAGGTGATTTATGAAGGCCTTGCTACTACAGTTGATAGTTTGGCTCCTGGTATGTATCATATCCATGGTACTGATATGATTACCGGTTGTGAGAATACGATTGACAAACAGGTTCTTGACATCACGGTCACTCCTGTCTTCACCGTCACTCCTGCTCCTAACCAATATTGCGATAACGAGGAAGGTCTTGTGAACGGTCACGTGACCATCGCTGCAACGACTACTTACACGTATGCATTCTATACCGAGGAAGATGTTGTTGTTACTGATCCTACTCATTTGAGCGCAGGTCATTATTATGTTGTCGCTACTGACGCTAACGGTTGTCAGACCGAGCATGAATTTGACATCGTTGACTCTACGGTTGTTCCTGTTGTGGTTGAGTCAACTGTTGTGAACACTATTTGTGACAATCAAATTGCTGCTTACGACGGTAAGGTTATCCTCACTATCAGCAACTATAACAATAACAACAAACCTTACACGGTTACGCTTGACACCCTGGATGCTGATGGCGTTGCTCATGCTATCTTCACCTCTGAAGATGTCATTTCTCCTGTCACTTTCAATTCTTTGAATTCAGGTATCTACCACTACACTGTTACGGATAAGTACATGTGTGTTGCAGAAGGTCAAGTGACGGTTGAGCAGCAACAACTGCCCGATCTCGTTCTCAAACAGACCCCGAACACCTATTGCGTCGGTACTTATAATAAACCGGGTAATGGTACTATCACTGTGATGGCTCCTTATGATGACGTACAATATTACTACTATTCTTATTTCTATGCTCCTGAAGGCCAACTCGAGAAGGGTGATGAAGTAGAGGTTGACTACGATAATCTCAGCAATAGATTCTATTGGCTGGTTGACACGTTCTACTATGTTGAAGTTAAGGATCTTCGTACTGGTTGTGTTAAGGCTGACACGATTACGGTTGAACTGGGTCGTGACACTGTCCTCCTCACTGGTGATCCTACTCCGAATACGTTCTGTATCGAACCTTTCAATGGTCAAATCCAACTCCACACGACTTTCAAACCCGCAGAATTCGACTATTCTCACCTGCCTCTCGAACCCGTCAATATTCCTGAGGTGCTGTATCCTAGACATCGCATCTACAATTACAGTATTGACAACGGTTTGACCTATCAGTCAGATAGTCTCTTCACAAATCTTGAAGACGGTGTTTATTACATCACTGTTTTGGATTCTATCACTGGATGTGTCTATAATAATTTCGATTCTATCGTAATTGAGAAGACTGAGAACGACATCGTAATCGTTCCTACCGTTACCCCGAACCACGCTTGTGACTCAACTCTGTATGATGGTAAGATTACGGTTACCGCTACTAGCGAGATGTTCAATCCTGCTCAGTTCGAGTTTAGCTTCGAAGGTGGTGAGTTCAGCGCTGTGAACACTTGGAACTCTTTGGCTCCTGACGTTTATCACATTGTCGCTCGCGAAATCAACTCCGGTTGTGAGAACTCCATTGATGTCGTCCTCAATACGGAGAACGAATGTACTCCTATCATTGATATTGACGTTCGTAAGTACTGTCTCAATGAGGAGAACGCTACTATCACCGCTCATGCTTACTATCCAGAAGGCAGCGATTGCGAAGGCGATTTCACCTACAGATGGCATAAGGAATGCCACAACGAGTACTTCGATGGCGCTACCGCTCCTGTCGCTACGGATGAGGAGATGTGCTGCTTCTACACTGTGACAGCTACGAATACTTTAACTGGCTGTTTCGAAGTGTCGCGTGTTGAAGTTTGTGTCTATGCTGCTCATCCTATTGTTTACACTGTTGATCTTGAGCCTATCACTGGCAATTCAACCACAGTTTGTGAGAATGAAGATCTGACAATCGGTGTTGTTCATAACGGTTGGGAGCAGGCATGGTGGACAATGAACCATATTACTGATACTTCTGTTATCAATCCTGAGTATGAGTTCTATGTCAACACTGCTGACTCTGTTGCTGCATACAAGGATGATTCTAACAAATGGAAATTCAACAAGAATGTGACATTCTGTCTCGATGTAATTGACACCAACGGATGTCGCGCTACTGGCTTGTTCAATTTGGTTATCAATCCTCTTGTTCGTGACACGGTTTACGAGACTGTCTGTGAACTTCCGATCGAATTTGGTCCGAATGACAATCTCCCGGTTAATCCTACTCCTCGTGACGTTGTGGTTGTTAATCATGCTCTCGATGGCTATGACATCGATGATGAACTGATGGCTGCTATCATTGCCGGTACTGTTGAATACCCGTATTCTGTTAGCCGTGTTGATACGATTCCTGCTGTTGAAGAGGGTTGTGACACTGTCTTGACGACTACTCTCACTGTCATGGGTTATCCGACTATCACTGGTGAAGTTGAGGAGTCATTCTGCGAGGGAACTACTATCGCTGAGGTTATTGAGAACATCACCATCACTAATGCTGCTGAGGGTTCTATTATCATGACGTTGAATGGCGAAGAAGTTTCTGCAACCGATGTGCTCGAGTTCAATCCTGATGGTTACTGGTTGAATATCTCTTGCTACTCATATGCTGATCAGGAGACGCAGATGTTTTGTGGCGCATCTGAAGATTATTACTTCAGTGTTAGTAAGAAACCCGATCTTAATGAATTTGAACTTGCTACACTTTGCGCTGGTGAAGAAATCGAAATCAATGTTCCTGAATACGTGTGCAACAGTGTTAACGGATGTACGGTTAGCGTTGTGATGGTGGATTCCACCGATGCAGAGAATGTGGTTGTCACGGTTCTTGAAGAGGATTATGATGATGATGCTTATCTCCTCGATCCGGTCAAGCTGTCCTACAATGGCAAGTATATCGGCTTCAAGGTGACGAACGAATGTAGCGATACCACTGTTCTTGCTAAGCTCATCGTTGACACGATTCCGGTTGGTCATGTCAATACAGCTGCAATCTGCGCTAATCAAACGATCGATGCTTCATACACCATTGATAACGAGGATGACTTGTTGGATCCCGAAAATGTTGTCGTGAATGCTTACCTGAAGAAAGCCAACGAAACTGAATTTACTCCGTTTGATTTGACTCAAACTGTGGACTATTCATTCAATGGTGCTGAATTGTTCTTTGTACTCTCTAATGCTGGTCCTAATGAACCTAATAACTGCGGTTCTTCTAACACCGATACGGCTACTGTCACAGTAAGTGACAAACCTTCTGTTGAATTGTATCCTGATCCTTTCGTTGGTTGTGATAAAGATTTCGATGTCTATTTCGACACTTACTATTGCGGTGGCACAGGTACAGGTGAACCCATGATCCTGCAAGTCGGTTCTCCGATGCCTGGTAGCGCTAACGCATATGTATTGCCGAATGGCTCTGAGATCACCGCTCATGGCTGGTTGTTAGTTGTTGAAAATGATAATGATGAAATCACTTATCAATCTGTGACTGCTGCTCAAATCAAGGCATTAGCATACGATTCAACCATCTACATTAAGTACTTTGCTACGAATGCTTGCGGTTCAGATACTGCAGGACCTTTCATGATCTCTATCTCTGATGAGCCCGAGTTGACTGTAACTACTGGAACTATCTGTCCTAATTCTTCTATTATGAATGTGGTCACCTATACGGTTGATTGGCATTCTGACGAAGGAGAAGTCAGTTATGTTGCCGTTAAGGATGGTGAGGATGATTATGAGATTTCAGCAAATACTACATTTGAGGATGTTATTCTTTACAATGGCGGTGAGATTCTTGTGATTGCTGAAAATGTTTGCGGTGCTGATACTGAGCATGTGGCTTTGAATATCCCGACCTTTAACTGGACTGAGCCTGAATTCCAAGCTGCTTGTGTTGGTTCACCTCTGTCTGATTTCATTGAAACCGCACCTACTTCAACGATCACTGTAGCTACTATTACGAGCGAAGGTTGGTATGTCCTGAGCGAAGATGAGACTGAAGAGGATGCAGAGATTACACTTACTACTGTTGTGAACGAACCTATCTCAGTTTACTACAAGTGGGTTACTTCTTGTGGTGATGTATTCACGACGGATGCTGTTGAGCTCGAACTGCTCTACAAACCTGAAGTTACTATCGAAGACATCACGATTTGTGCTGGTTCTACTGTTGACATTGCCGATGCAAATCTGGAAGTTGTTGATAATAGCAACGTGGTCAACGGTGATCCTACTTGGACGATCAACGGTGAGGCTTGGTCTGCAACCAACACCTATGGTGTCGAGTATGACAACACAGACATTGTTGTTACTGTTCCGAGTGAATGTGGCGCCGTCACTGCCACTGCTAAGTTGCATGTCAATCCTAACCCTGTTGTAGAGGTTGAAGCACCTGTAAAGGTTTGTGATGGTACTGAGGTTACGTTCATTGCCACTGAAGGTTTTGAAACTTACACATTCACCCTGAATGACGGTGAGCCTGTTGAGCAAACTTCTAATGAGTTTGTGACCACGCTCTATGTTGATGATGATGCTGAACTCGGTACTACCACCTCTACGGTTACGGTTTCTGTTACGGACGAAAATGGTTGTAGCAGCACAACGGATGGCACTGCTTCTGTGATTGTTTCTAACCAGTATGGATTCATTTTCACAGACATGGAAGGAAATCCGACTCATGAGTTCACTTCTGAAACAACTCAAGGTCTGCAATACAAGTGGATGGTTTCTAATGAATGTAATTCGCTTGATACTCTTGTTTGGGTTGAGTATGAATTCTATCATAATGGTGTTGCGCTCACCAATGAAAGTCCATATAATCACAATCAGCAGACACTTTCTCCGACTGATATTGAGAACTTCATTCAAACCATGCACCAAGGTCCTGATATCATTTGGAACACTAAGAATGAAATGGATTATGAAGTCGGTAATTCTCCTAGTTCTTCACAATCTAGTTCAACCGTTCATGATGTTTCTTACTACTTTGGTTCTCGTGCATATAACGATGCTCACGCAGAATTCCCGAATTTGCCGAGTATGTACACCTACTATGGTAACCATTTCCCGTATAGCAATTTGAACTTACTGACTACCACGAACTATTACGATGACCTTTGGATCCACTTCCTTGTTAATCGTCCGATTACGCAAACGATTGCTCCTTTCTTGTCCGGTGGTGAATACACGGTTGTCTTCAAATTGTATTCTACTGATTATAGAGATAACTGGCAGACTCCGCACACGGATTACACGGATCCGGTTTCACAAAGTGCTGTAGATCCTTATGGTAACGTTGTGATCGGTGGTCACGCATATGCTCATGGTACTCCCAAACTGCTTGTTGTTGACTCAATCCATATCTCTGTTGGCGGAATTGAATATGAGCCTGTTGAACCTGCAGCTGCTCCTGCTCTTGCTCCTGATTTGAATGTGGATGCAAGCAATGTTGCTCCTGAAATGGAAGTTTGGCCGAACCCGGCTCCTGCTATCACCACCACGTTGAAGGCTCGTGTCCACAACATGAGCGGTGACGCTACGGTTACGCTGAATTCTCTCAGCGGTACGCAGATCTATGCTGGTAAGACCTACATCGACAGCGACAATTACTACTTCGAGTTTGATGTTAACCACCTCAGCGTCGGTACATACGTTTTGACCGTGCGCACGAACGATGCTATCATCACCAAGAAAGTGGTTGTGTCAGCGTTAGCTCGCTAGTCAATTAACTAAATAATCCAAGGGAGTTGTGCGCACACTGCGTGCAACTCCCTTTTTTAATGGTTATGGGTTATTGGTTATGGGTTATTGAAGCGGGGTTATAGGATATGAGGTTAGAGGATTAGAGGGTTAGAAGGTTATCGTTAAGTTTATGTTTAAGTCATAGTTTAACAAAGGTATGAGAAAAGGTTTTGTTATACAGTTCATTCGGCAGTATGCCGGGCGTTTGGCGGGGGTGTTCCTGCTGAATGTGCTGTACGTGCTGCTCACCTTTTTTACCTTTTTGATGATTGAGCCATTTGTGAAACTGTTATTCCGTGGAAACCTGGAGAACTTGAGCCCATTGTCCTCATATATTGTTTCCCTTATCGAAAACGTTGTCCCCTTTGGTAATTTGCAGCAGGCGATAGCCTTGATTATTGTATGCGCAGTTATTCTGTTTTTTTTACGTAATCTAGCTGCCTATTCTTCGCAATGGGTGATGGCGCATGTGCGGAGCGATTTCCTCTATACGCTAAGAGGTCGGCTTTATGACAAAATGATTTCTTTGCCCTTGAGTTATTTCACCCATCAGAAAAAAGGTGATGCGGTCACACGTGCGGTGAATGATACTCAGGAGGTTGAATATACCATTTTGGCTTCTGTTCAAAAGTTCCTTACGGATCCTGTGGCATTGGTTTGCTATCTCGCTTTCCTTTTCTATATTGACTATCAGTTGTCGTTATGGGCGGTGCTGCTGATGCCAGTCTCTTTTCTTATTATCGGTTTTTTGGCATATTTGCTAAAGCGTTCCGCCAAAACCTATCGCGACCGCCTTGGTGTTTTGTTGTCCCATGTTGAGGAGACGTTGATGGGGTTGCGGGTCATATATGGATTTAATGCACAGGAGAGAGCTTACAGGCATTTTTCCCAGCTCAATCGCCAATTTCATCAAAACCAACAGCGGGTTTATCGGCAGAACTATCTGGCCAACCCTTTGAGTGAGTTCCTTGGCGTTGCCTCTGTGATGGTGGTCTTGGTGATTGGCGGTACCTTGGTTTTGTCGGATCGTTCTTCGCTTTCCCCTGAACTTTTCATTACCTATATTGCTCTTTTCACCCAGATTATCACTCCGGTCTCAAATATTTCCTCCGCCTTCTCGGACTATAAACGAGGCGAGGCTGCTTTGGATCGTATTTACGAGTTTCTGTCTGTTGAAGATGTGGTGGAGGATTTGCCAGACTCTCTGCCTGTTTCGGATTTTCAAGACCGGATCTCCTTTCATGATGTTTCGTTCGCTTATTCCGACACGGAAGTTATCAGCCATTTGGATTTGGAGGTGTTAAAAGGTCATACGGTGGCGTTTGTCGGGCAGTCCGGAGCTGGGAAGAGCACGTTGGTGGATTTGTTGATGCGTTTTTATGATCCCACGGGCGGAAAGATTCTGTTAGACGGGGTTCCTGTGGACAAATTCCGGGTGTCGGATTATAGGGGCCTTTTTGCGCTCGTGTCGCAGGACGTGATGCTGTTTCACGACACCATTTACAACAATATCACATTGGGTCGTGAGTCCACGATGGAAGAGGTCGTGGAGGCGGCTAAAGCGGCCAACATTTACGATTTCGTTATGTCATTGCCGGATGGGTTCGAACACGTTGTCGGAGATCGGGGGACGGCTCTTTCCGGAGGTCAGCGGCAACGGGTGAGCATTGCCAGAGCTGTGCTTCGAAAGGCGCCGGTGTTGGTGCTGGACGAGGCCACTTCGGCGATGGACACGGAGTCGGAGCGACTGATCCAACAGTCGGTGGAGGAGCTTTCCAAACAACACACGGTAGTGATGATTGCGCATAGGCTATCCACAATTCGAAACGCTGATTGCATCTGCGTCTTGGACGAAGGCCGTATTGTCGAGCAAGGCACGCATGAGGAGTTGATGGCGGCACGGGGGGCGTACTATCAGTTAGTAGTTAGCAGTTAGCAGTTAGTAGTTGAAGATCCTGTTCGGTATTAATCCCCTTTATTTGTATAACCATTTAACTATAACCATCAATAACCAATAACCAATAACCAATAATCATTACAATGGCAAAACATAAATTGGCAAGATTTGCGGAGAACGCGACATTTGGGAATCTATTCCAGCATACGGAATACGATAGGATAGGGGAGGCGTTTCCCTTGCGGGGACGTTGGCGGGAGGATTATTTCCACAACGACCGACCGATAGTGTTGGAGTTGGGTTGCGGAAAGGGGGAATACACGATTGCGATGGCGAAACGGTTCCCAGAGCGTAATTATATCGGCATAGACCGGAAGGGAGCGCGGCTGTGGCGCGGTTGCAAGGACGCGATTGAGCAGGAATTGGACAATGTGGCGTTTCTGCGCATTACCATCGATCATATAGAGCAATATTTTGCGCCCGGTGAGGTGGACGAGATCTGGGTGACGTTCCCGGACCCGCAAATCAAGAAGGAGCGCAAACGTCTGGTCGGGCCTCATTTCGTCAATGATTATTACCGCAAAATCTGGCCCGAAAACAGCGGTGTTTTGCACTTGAAGTCCGACAGCGACTTCTTGTACGAATATCTTCTGGAAACGGCCGCAGAGCAGCGTTGGGAGCTTGTCGAAAATATCCCTGACGTTTACGCCGGCGGTGCCGATCCGTTGCTCACGGAGATACAGACGTTCTACGAGAAGATGTGGTTAGCGGAAGGGAAGACGATACATTATGTTCAATTAAGAATGAAGAATTAAGAATGAAGAATTATCCATTATTCATTCTCAATTCTCAATTATTTTTGTACTTTTGCACTTTCAAATGTCTTTAACAATTTAATTCAAAAACAATATGAAAGAAACCGTTTACAGAGCGAAACACGAGGCGTTGGGCGCCAAAATGGAAGAGTTTGCCGGCTTTTACATGCCGATTCAGTACGACAGCATCACCAACGAGCACCTGCAGGTGCGCAACAAGGTGGGCGTGTTCGACGTGTCCCACATGGGTGAGTTCACCGTGAAGGGTCCCAAGGCTTTGGCTTTGCTGCAACGTATCACCACGAACGACGTGGCCGCATTGTTCCCGGGCAAGGTGCAGTACAGCTGCTTCCCGAACGGCAAAGGCGGTATCGTCGACGACCTGCTGGTCTATAACCTCCACGACGAGGATTATCTGTTGGTGGTGAACGCCGCCAACATCGACAAGGACTGGGCATGGGTGGTCGAGCAGAATAAGGCTTTCGGTGCTGAGATCGAGAATATCTCCGACGGCATCTCCCAATTGGCTGTGCAAGGACCTCTGGCTCTCAAGGCTATGCAGAAACTGACCAGCGCGAACGTGGTGGATATGGAGTACTACACCAACCAGATCATCACCTTCGCTGGTATCGACAACATCCTCTTCTCCACGACCGGTTACACGGGCAGCGGCGGATGCGAGATCTATTTCCCGAACGAGGTGGCCATGAAGATTTGGGACGCCGTGTTCGAGGCTGGCGCCGAGTACGACATCAAACCGATCGGTTTGGGTGCTCGCGACACTTTGCGTCTGGAGATGGGCTTCTGCCTGTACGGTCACGAGATTGACGACACGATTTCCCCGATCGAGGCCGGTCTGGGCTGGATTACGAAGTTCGTGGATGGCAAGGATTTCATCGACCGCAAGTACATGGAAGACCTGAAAGCCAATGGCGTGACCCGCAGAATCGCTGGTTTCGAGCTGATTGACCGCGGTATTCCGAGAAACGGCTACGAGGTGTGCGATGCCGAGGGCAACGTCATCGGCGAAGTGCGTTCCGGCACATTCGGTCCGTCCGTGAACAAGGGTATCGGCACGGCGCTGATCAAGAAAGAGTTCGCGAAGTCCGGCACGGAGATCTTCATCAAGGTGAGAAACCGTCTGCTGAAGGCCGTGACGGTGAAGATGCCGTTCTACAAACCGGAATAGTTATTGCGTGAATTCGCGGAAAATGTGAAAAGTGCGGAAATCTTTGGGGTTTCCGCATTTTTTTTTGTGATTTGTGATTTGTGACTTGTGATTTGTGATTTGAGACTTGAAACTTGTGAAACGTAAAATTTGTATTTTTGCGCCTGATTATAATCCTTATGTCTGTTAGCGACACTTCCTCTTCCGGCGAAATCACCTCCTCGTTCGAGAACATCTCGGACGTGTTCACTGCGTATGCGGAAATCCCGTCGGGTGGGTTCAACTGCTTGTATAAGGCGAAGAGGTATGGCAAGTGGTTCGTGTTGAAGGGGCTGAAGCCGGAATTTCAGAGAAAAGCTGTCTATAATGAGCTGCTGACTAAGGAGTTTGAGTTGGGGGTGCAGATGGACCACCCCAATATCGCGCATACGTTCAGCTTCGAGACTGACCCTGTCGCGGGGCCGTGCATCGTGATGGAGTATGTGGATGGCTGTACGCTCAAGGAGTTCCTCGCACAGAGTCCATCGCGGGCCCTACGGATAAAGGTTGCGAAGGAGATACTATCGGCAATGTCCTATTTCCACGGCAAACAGATTATCCATCGTGATCTGAAGCCCGACAACATCTTGATCACGCACAACGGACACAACGTGAAGATCATTGATTTCGGGTTGGCGGACACCGATTACCACGGCATTCTGAAGCAGCCGGCGGGTTCGGACAAATACGCTGCACCCGAGCAGAAGAGCGGTGGCGTGCCGTTGGACTGCCGTGCCGACCTCTATGCTTTCGGGGTTATTCTACGGCAGCTTTTTCCCCATGGTTACGGAGGAATAGTCCGCAAGTGCACGCAACCCGACCGTGAGAAGCGCTTCGGCAATGCGGAAGAGGTTTTGCGGCGGATGCAACAAAAAAGACTCTACGTTTTCATATTGCTCCCAATAACCTGCATCTTGGTTCTGTTGGGCGGCGTATGGCTGCTAAGCAAAAGCAAACCTTCACCAATCCATTCTCTTCCTACCCCAAGTTCAGGAATTCCTGAAGCCCAACATTCCGACACTTTCCAAACACCATCCAAGGACATTGTAGTCTTCCAAAGAACAGAAAGTGTCTCTCAAAAGCAGGAACTCCCGCAAGGCGCCTTACTGATGATTGAGCAGAGTGTGGACACTATCTTTGAACCGTTTTGGGTTCGGTATCGTGCTGCAGAAGACAAGCTCATGGAACAAGCGGAATACGGACGGATAATACCTGATAACCGTAACTACGAGGAACGGGAAAAAGTCATTTTGGATGCCATTATAAAAAAGTATCCCAAATGTTCCGAGCTGGAAGAATCTTTAACAGCTGCGTACAGAATGAGTTATTATCTTCACATGAAAGAGATTACCGATACTCTATCTCTGCTGGTGGAATAATCCTGTCTTTTTTTGGAAGATCTCCGTCAGTCCACAAGCATCTTCAAGGCATCGTCCGCGTAGTCTAACTCTTTCCCTAACGTGTGGAGATAGAGCTTTTCGGCAGGATGGAGTGTGCCGTCCGCTTTCGCCAACTGTGCCAGACCGGACAAGAGGGTCGTGGCGTTCATCAAATCGTCTTTGAAAAGTGTCAAATCCACTTTTTGTTGCTTCGGATTGTCAATCTCCGCAAACAGGAGGGTTCTGTTTTTGTCCGAAATGTTCATGCCGCCTACCAACACTTTAAGCAGATTCTCCTCATTTTGTGAAAAATCACCATCCACAAGCGCCATGTTGAGCATCAGTTTGGCCTTTGTGATTTCGATTTGTTCTTGTTTCTCGAAGTCGATGATCTCGTTCAGGAAAAGGGCTTTTGCGGCTTTGGCGATGGCGTAGGTTGACATCGCGTCAACGGTTCCGCCCACAACACCGCCCAACACGGGAATTGCTTTGTGGATGTTAACGAGCCCTTTCTGTCCGAATTTGGTGAACAGACGGAACCCCACCGCCTGATTGATCTTGGTCAGCACGGCGCCCGGAAACGCTTAAAGGTATAGTGCATGCTTTTTGCGAAGCCTACACATCTTTTTATTTGATTGAGATCAGTACTATAGGGGCAGTTAAGTCTCTTTCGGTATTAAGATTTTTTGCTCCTATTGTACTTGATTGATGTTTGTGAGGTTTAGTTTTACTTTCCAATTCTCTAATTTTACATCGTAGGTTTTGGCATTTGCGCCGCTAGTTGACAATGCAGTTTGCATATCTTTTTTCCCATTCAAGGATTTAAAATATTTCTTGAACTCCTTCTGGGCATTTGTGCCATTAAAGATTATCAAGCCTATACCTTGATGATTCCCGAGAAACGTCTCCAAAGCATTTAGCTTTCCTTTTTGTATGTTTTTGTCGGCAGATCCATTCCTTTGACAAGTTTCAAACACATCCCATAAGGCAACGTTGTTTTTTTTCAGGCACGTTTCAAATTCAGCGTATGTTTTGAACGGAATGCCCTTATTGAGGATGTCTGCCATAATCTTGCGAAAGGAGTTCCCTCGGTCTGCATAATATTCGCCTTTGCATAAAGAGCAGCGACCTGGGAAAGTTCCTAATATGAGTATTTCGGGATGGTCGCCCACCAAGGGGGGAAGACCAGTCAATTCAGACGTGTCCGGCAGAATTTGATTTGTGGATTTCTTTGGCATAATTCTCTTAAATTTTGATAGATGATGCTTTCCGTTTTTTTCTTATGTTGTCAAGATTATTTCAGTTCTTTTAAGACATTATCCACGCTTTTGTCTTTCAGTTTTTTAACTTTTTGATCCAATTCGGCGGCATTGGTAGAAGTGACGGCCGTCAGAAATTGTTTCTGGATATCGATAACCTTTTGCAGTTTGTCGCAGCAGTTTGAATCTGAACTCCATGCCAGGTCCGCAGATTTCATATACGTGGAGTAAACTTTAACAATATTTTTTGCGGACTTGTTGTTTAATAATTTGTCATTGTTTTCTTTAATAACCTTTCGGAGGTCAATAAAATTCGCACAATTATCTTGAACAGTCATTAATTCATTCAATCTTTTGTAACTTTCATTCGTGTCTGAAGAAATAGCGACATTATACCCTTTCAAATACGAAGAGTACGCTTTTGCGACATCCGCATAGTCTTTGCCGCATTTATTCATAATTTGTTTATGCTTATTCGCAACCAAACCTCTTAAGTCAATGAATTTCATATAACCATGTTGGATCTTCGTGAAATTGTTCAATCGACTTATTGTTTCCTTCAGATCATCCGACACTTTTAAATTGTAGTCCTTATGCTGGGAATTGTACGATTTGGCAACGTCAGAATAATCTTTTCCAGCCTGTTCAATTATCTTGTTCTTGTTATTTTCAATCATCTGTTGCAAATCACGGATTTCATCCCAATCACCCCTTACACGAACTGCTTTGTTGAAAATAAAAGATTTATCCAAATCGATAGTTTTTGAATCAAAGACAATTTGCGTTTGCCAATATTGAGAGCCCTCCTTTTTGTTGTATTTTTCGACTGTACAATACACTGTTCTGTTTGCAACATCCACGGAATCAATCTTATAAGATACTGCTGGACAAAAGTCCTTTAATTGTTTTCCAAGTTTATCCCTTAGCGGAGAATTACTGGAGAAAAGTTCGCTCCATATTCTGTCATTGTCATAATCCACGGCAATGACTACATCTGGACCAAATATTTTCATATCAGCTCTTTTTGATGAAACGGATACAATTTTATCAAGGGCTGCTGATGCGAAGTCTTTGAATGCCTTTTCAATTTCCTTTTGTCGGGCTTCTTCAGCGAGGCGTTTCTCTTCTGCTGCACGTTGTAGTTTGGCGGGCCGCCATTCTTGTACATATTGATTGTACATATTAGTGAGTATATCTTTTTGTTCTTGACTCACCCGATAGCCTTGCCATAACGCTGTGGCAGATGATAGTTGCTCTTTATCTTCAAAAAAAACGTTTTTCAACTGATTTTCTATTCTTCTTGCATACCGTTCGAACTCTCCGGTCTTAAAAACCTTCACATCTCTCTCCTTTGTTATCCTAAAATATTTTCCCATCACAAGACGTTCCGAGCGTTTTCTGTCCAATGTTTTGTTACCGCCTATTGCACTTAAACCAAAGCAGTCGTTCCCTTCATACAGAATGGTATTCATAAATTCAGGTCCTTCAGTTCCCAACAAATTTGCAGAGGTGATTTCTACAGAATACCCAGACTCCTCCAGTTCTTCACGGGTCATCTGCCTTTCGGCAAACTTTTTGTACAACTCTTTTTCATCCTCATTCTCTGGAAGAGACCAAATTACTTTTCCGTCTTTCCGCTCATAGAGTGACACATACACACCGTTGATGAAATTGTATTCGTTTTCACTTCTTCCATTCTTCCCTATCCATTTGCCTGTATAAAAACCGTTATCATCGAATTGCCCTTTCAAATAGTCATCCAAAACAAATGATCCGACCAACACTCCATTTGAAAAGTTTGCAGAAATCGAATACGTTTTTTTCCCATCTGTAGTTCTCGTCATTTTCCATGCACCGTGCGGCATACCTTCCTTGAAGTTGGCAGTCAGAGAAGAAATGGATGTCCCTTTTTTGGAGGCTGTAGTTTCTGTGTTGGTTACGGTAACTGTCACAGTGCCATCTAACCATCCATCCTTGAAATTAGCGGTAGCCGAGTATTTCGTGGAACTTGTCACATACTCTTTAAGGGTGCGGCTCCAGTATTTCGGATTTGTCTCGGATGCATTGACCGAATATTTCCCATGTTTGACGTAGTCACCGTTACTACCGTCATAGTAGGTGTACGTTAATGTACCTGGAACTCCACAGGAAGTTTCATAATTTTTGTTTGTATACGTTTTCAATTGCTGTCCATAGGATAGAAA
>R25__coassemble_620_pt1 | contig 20600 bp, 20 predicted proteins | sample R25__metabat2_low_PE_038 | metagenome-assembled genome bin R25
CAGAAGGCGGCGAGGCGATGGTATATGACCACGGAGCCACTTTAGTGAAATCGATAGGACTTGATTATTTTGTACAGCCCATACTTGCACTTGACAGGATCACTTTGCATAACGCCTTTTTCCCTGAAACCACACTTTATGTTTTAGGATTTGGAAGAACAGACGGAGAGTTTAAAATCATTGTAGAGCAACCTTTTGTGAAGGGAAGTCACGTCCCCGATAGCGAAATATCTACCTTTGCCCAAAACATGGGCTTCGAACAAATCAACCCTAAGAACTGGACGTACGCCACTCCTGAAATATACTTGAGCGACCTCCACGACGAGAATGTGATCCGTTCCGAAGAGGGAAACATCTTCGTGGTGGACTGCGACATCCGCATCAACACACCAGAACTGCGTTGTGGTGGCGTGAGGAAACTAACGACGGATGTATGGTTCCGAGAATAATCACTCGTCTCTACCATCCCTAAACCGGGCGTTGACCCATCGCGGTCGGCGCCCGGTTTCTCGTGTCGGAATATTTCCTATCTTTGCCATCCAAATTTTTACGTGTATGAAAATGCTCTTGATTCTTCTCGCCGTCTCTTTGGCGGTTTCAGCCGTGGGCTGGAAATATTTCATCTACTTCTTCAGCCTCGGCTACGGCTACGGTGTGGCAGCCTTGGCAGTTGCTCTTCTCTGCCTGTATGGCGGAACGCTCACCTGGTCCGCCGTCGCGCTTTGCGCAATGCTGATCCTTTTCGGCTGCCGCCTCGGCACCTACCTGCTGCTGCGCGAGAAGCGCACCGCCGCATACCGCAAGATCCTCTATGATCCCTCGCTGCAAAAAAAGAAGCCCGTCGGCGTCATCATTACCGTGTGGCTCTTCTGCGCCATCCTGTATGTGCTGCAGGTGAGTCCCGTGGCATTCCGCATGGACAATGCCGCAAAGGGGGTGGAAGTGAGCGAGCTGTGGGCATGGATCGGGGCCGCCGTCATGCTTTGCGGCATCCTGCTGGAAGCCGTCAGTGATGCGCAGAAGTCGGCCGCCAAGAAGCGCAATCCCAAACGTTTTGTCGATACAGGGCTTTACCGTATCGTGCGCTGCCCCAACTATTTGGGCGAGGTGGTCATCTGGACGGGCGCGTTGCTCAGCGGCATCGGCGCGGGTCTGGCCGCATGGCAATGGATCATAGCCATAATCGGCTACATCGGCATCGTGTATGTCATGTTCAGCGGCGCACGCCGTCTCGAAATCCGCCAAAACGAGGTCTATGGCAACGACCCCGAATATCAGAAGTACGCCAAAAGCACCCCTATTCTGATACCGTTGCTGCCCCTTTACAGCGTTGAGAAGTACAAGTGGCTGCAGGCGTAATATACTCTACAGAACCTCCAACAAAAGTCTGGCAGCCAAGTCACCTTGGTGCTGTAAATTCTCCAGTGATCTTAACGCACATTGTTTCACCGTATCATCCTCATTTTCAGAATGGTTAAGGATAAGGTGCCGTTCGTAATCCACGGTGAATTCGGGATGTCCTTGGAAGGTGAGAATGTGGCGGCCGATGCGGAAGCCCTCGTAGCGGCAGAAGTCGCTGGTGGCGAGGGGGATGGCACCTTCCGGCAATTGCGTCACTTGGTCGTGGTGGTTGACGATAAGACGCATTTTCTTGTCGGGGAAATAAGGGAACATGTCCGCGTCCAAAACTTCCATCTCGCGGATGCCCACGCCCCAGCCTCCGGCATAGCGTTCCACCTGTCCGCCCAGCGCCTGCGCGATGACCTGGTGCCCGAAGCAGATGCCGACGAGGGGGATTTGCTGCTTCGCGGCCTTCCGAATCCACTCCTGTAAAGATAAGATCCACGGCAGGTTGTCGTAGGCGGCGTTGTTGGAACCCGTGATGAGGTAAAGCTCATCCGCGGCGGGATGTTCCGGCAATTCGCCGTCCAGCGTGCGAAACACCTTGAGGATGATGTTTGGATCCACGGAATGGAACCGCTTCTCGAAAAAGTATTCGTGGCTCGGAATGCTCTCCGGCAGTAGTCCGGGGAACGTGTCGCAAAGCAGGAGGTTGATGACAGGTTGGCGCATAGGTCTGTTGATTTCAGGCGGCAAAAATACTTTTTTTCAACAAACTGCAACCATTTGACTTTTTTGCTTCATAGTACTGTATAATGTTGTAACTTTGCCGCGCCGTTGTCTTCGAAGGGTGTTTTCGGACTTCGCCCCATTTGCGGACGCTGCGTGAAAAGTGAAAGATTAGGAGTCCCCACAAGATTATTAAAAATATGAATACCACCATCGAAAAATCCCTTGATTACCGCTGCTTTCTGCTCGGAATCATTCTCTACTGGATGTTTGATGCCGTTTGGGCATCGTTCACTCCGTTCCTCTTCGCGCTGGAAGCCGTGCTGCATCCGATATCCATAGTCATCGGGAAATCCCTGCTTTTCCTGCTGGTCTTTTACTTGCTGTTTCGCAAACCGAGGATGTTCAATGTCAAATGGGGGCATCTCGCAATATTTGTCGGAACTGTCATTCTGATGAATCTGTTGTCCGCATTCATCTCCGACCGTTTTTTTGATCTTGATTCCTTCGCGGACAATCAGATGAAATGGGACATTCCCAATTATACGATGAATAGTGTGCGGAAGTGGGCGAATCTGGTCACCTCGTTTCTCACCGTTGGCTTCTTGTGGTGGCGTTACGATTCGGAGAATACGGACGCGGACGAAACAGTGTCGTCAGGTGAATCGCGAAGTTATTATGGCGGAATTCTGTTCGCCATCACCTTAGGTTATATTCTTTCCTTGATCAGAGTGCTCGGCGGCGGATATTGGCAATTTGCCCACCTTCCCATATTGGATGAGATAATCACCTGTCTGTTGATCATTCTCATTACCATTGGAGCTATCCTTATGCTGGTCAAAAGACACACGATGGTGCTCTCCATCACGATGATTTTCATTCTCATCGTCATCCACTTTTTCTCGTCGCATTACCTGCCGAATATCTTGTCCAATCATCTCACTCCCAACGACACCTTGTACGGACAGGTGAATATTTTCCCTTTTGTCGCGACCTTTTGTGACATTGCGTTCAATCTGGCCGCTTTTATCCTTTACCGCAGGGAGATGAAACAACAAAACGTGTGATTTTCCCCGCACACCTACGGCGTGCGAATAATCCCAGCCTGCCGCTATTTCAACAATTGCGCCGTATGCGCCTTGGTGTTCACCTTGCCGATGGCGTCAATGATAACACCCTGCTCATCAATGACGTAGGTAGTGCGAAGCGTGCCTTCTGTTACCTTGCCGTACATTTTCTTCTCGCCCCATGCCTCGTAGGCCTTCAGGATGGTGAGGTCGGTGTCGGCGATGAGGTGGAAGGGCAGCTCGTATTTGGCGATGAACCGCTGGTGCGAAGCGGCGGAGTCGCGGCTCACGCCCAACACCTCGTAGCCCATAGCCAAGAACCGCTGGTAGTTGTCGCGCAGGTCGCAGGCCTCGGCGGTGCAGCCCGGCGTGCTGTCTTTGGGGTAGAAATAGAGCACGAGCTTCTTGCCAGCGAAGTCGCTCAGTTTCACGGGATTCCCGTTTTCGTCAACACCCTCGAAATAAGGGGCTTTTGTTCCGATTTGTAACATTTTCTGTAAGTTTGTTTTGGGTGGCAAACATACATAAAAAAAGCATATTTCTTCTCTCCTGGATGAAATTCAAGATTTTTTTGTAATTTTGCATTTTCATGCAATAAACATCCATTATGAGAAAGAAAACCCACCTTTTGTGCATCGCGCTGATGATGCTTGTGATGGGCGCCCGCGCCGACGAGGGTATGTGGCTCCCCTACTCCATCAATGGCCAGAATCTGGCTGATATGCAACGACTTGGCTGCAAGTTGACAGCCGAACAGATCTTCAGTTTCAACCAGCCCAGCTTGAAGGACGCCATCGTGCAATTCGGCGGCGGCTGCACCGGCGAGCTGATTTCTCCCGAAGGACTGCTGCTCACCAACCACCACTGCGGACTTTCCTATGTGCAATCCCATGCCTCCGTGGAACACGACTACCTGCAGGACGGTTTCTGGGCTCGCAGCAAGGCGGAAGAGCTCCCCAACGAAGGACTCACCGTCTCCTTCCTCGCCTATATCGAGGATGTCACCACAGCCATCTTGAAGGGTGTCACTAACGACATGTCCGAGGCCGACCGTGCCGCGAAAATCTCGGAGAACGGCAAGAAGCTGACCCTCGAACGCAAAGGCAAACGCGATGTGGAGGTGGAAATCGTGCCTTTCTACCACGGCAACCAATACATCTTGTTCGAATACGACGTCTATAGGGATGTCCGCCTCGTGGCCTGTCCGCCGTGGGGTATCGGCAAGTTCGGTGCCGACACCGACAACTGGACGTGGCCGCGCCACAAGGGCGACTTCTGCATCTTCCGCGTCTATACCGCCCCCGACGGTTCTCCCGCCAAGTACAGCAAGGACAACATCCCGATGAAGTCCAAACACTACCTGCCGATTTCGCTGAAAGGTGTGCAACCCGGCGACTACACGATGATTCTCGGCTATCCCGGCAGCACCGACCGCTACTCTGCCTCCGGCGCCGTGAAGAACGTCATTGAGCTCGAAGGACCCGCCATCGTGGATTGCCGTACCACCAAGTTAGAGCAGTACCGCAAGCACATGGATGCCGACCCTGCCGTCTTCATACAGTACGCCTCCAAACAGGCCAGCGTCAGCAACTATTGGAAATATTACATCGGCCAGGTGAAACAGCTGAAGCGCAACAAAGTGTATGAGAAACGTTTGGAACAGGAGCAGGCTTTCCGCCAGTGGGCCGCACAGGACAAAAACCGCAAAGCCAAATATGACGGCATTTTCGACGAAATGAACAACTACTGGAACCACCAGTCCAAATACCAGAAGGCGCTGATCTATCACCGTGAAGCCGGCTGGCACGGTGGCGAGGCCGTGTCTTTCGCCCTGAGATTCAGACGGATAAACAGTGTGATTGAAAGCAAAGACAATAGTCAGAAAATCATCAACGCCCACGCCAACGGCTTGAAGAAAGCGGCTCAAGACTTCTTCAAAGACTACAACAAAGCGCTCGACCGCGACGTCACCATCGCCCTGCTGAACCTGTTTTACAAAGATGTGAACCCCGCCCAGCTGCCCGCCACCATCAAAAAAGTGGGTGACAAGAACCACGGCGATTTCACCGCTTTCGTAGATAATGCCTTTGCCAAATCCATCTTCGTGGATCAGGCAAAGATGGAAGCTTGGTTGAACAATCCCAAATCTCTGTCGAAAGACCCTGTCTATGCCCTGATGTACGACATCCTGCAGTCATATTGGAATTTGAGCGATCAGGCCGAAAAAGTGGAATGCGGCCGCGCTAACCGCCTCTATATGGAAGGGTTGATGGAGATGCAAAAGGATCGCAATTTCTATCCCGACGCCAACTTCACGATGCGCCTCACTTACGGTAGCGTGCAGGACTGCCAGCCGGCGGATGCCATCACCTACAACTACATCACCACCCTCGACGGTGTGATGGCCAAGTATAAACCCGGCAACTGGGAGTTTGACGTGCCGCAAGACCTCATCAAACTGTGGGAAAACCACGATTACGGCCGCTATGCCGACAAGAACGGCGACCTGGTGGTCAACTTCATCACCACCAACGACATCACAGGCGGAAACTCCGGCAGCCCGGTCATTGACGCTAACGGCAATCTCGTGGGACTGGCCTTCGACGGCAACTGGGAAGCCATGAGTGGCGACATCGCTTTCGAAAATGAAGTTCAGCGCACCATCTGCATGGACATGCGCTACCTGCTCTTCATCATCGACAAGATGGCCAACGCCCAGAACCTGATGCAAGAACTTAAAATCATACAATAAAACACCATCGTAATGAAAAAAAATTGCGTAATCATTCTGTTCGTTGCCCTTTTGACGGGCACCATGTTCCACGCTAACGCCCAAGCCCCTTACAAAAACGGCATTGGCGTGTCGGTCGGCAACATGCAAGCATTGACTTTCAAGACTTTTGGAGGAAACCATTTCGCCTTCCAGGTGGATCTGGGCACCAAATACATTACCACTGACGGCCGCTTCAAGAACTTGAACCTCACCGGAGTGAACATCTGGACCCTTGAACTGAATCCCAACATTATGTTTGAAGGCCGGTTGGCCGGCAAGCTGTATGGTCTGGTAGGACTTGGCGCCAGTATCGGCTACAGCTGGTCGTCGATGAGCTATGATGTCGGTTGGATATGGATTCACACCCGCAGCGATTTCGGAAAATGCGGTGCCAACGGCATTTTCGGGTTGGAATACAAATTCAACGCCCCCGTGGCCTTGCAATTCGACTTCCGTCCTGGCTACGGCTGCCTTTTCGCCGAACATTATGACGCCCACTATTTCGACTGGAGCTTGAATCTCGGCGTGCGATATACTTTTTAATTCATAATTGAAACTGAATCTTTGCTTCGAAAAAATATTTTGCGATTATGATACCCCGTTATTCGCGTCCGGAGATGAGCGCCGTCTGGACTGAGGAAAACAAATTCGGTGCCTATTTGAAAGTGGAAATCGAAGCCGCCGCCGCATGGAGCCAACTCGGCGTGATCCCGGCTGAAGACGTTGAGAAACTGCGCACGAAGGCCACCTTCGACGTGCAGCGCATATACGAAATTGAGAAGGAGACCCGCCACGACATCGTGGCGTTCACCCGCGCCGTGAGCGAGAGTCTCGGCGACGAAAAGAAGTGGGTGCACTACGGGCTCACCTCCACCGACGTGGTGGATACCGCCAACGGCTACCTCATCAAGCAAGCCAACAACATCCTGCGCAAGGATCTCCAGCGGTTCATCGAGATTCTCAAGAAACGGGCTTTCGAGTTCAAAGACACGCCCTGCATCGGGCGCACACACGGCGTGCACGCCGACATCACCGCCCTCGGTCTGAAGTGGGCGCTATGGTTCGAGGAGATGCGACGCAACATCGAGCGTTTCGAGATGGCCGCCGCCGATGTGGAGTGCGGAAAGATCAGCGGTGCCGTGGGCAACTTCGCCAACACCCCGCCGTTCGTGCAGGACTATGTCTGCGAGCAGCTCGGCATCCACTCCGCCCGCATCTCCACACAGGTGCTGCAACGCGACCGCCACGCCCACTACATGGGCACTCTCGCCCTCATCGCCTCCACCATGGAGCAGATGGCCATTGAGGTACGCCACTGGCAGCGCACGGAACTCCGCGAGGCCGAGGAGGCCTTCGGCAAAGGGCAGAAAGGTTCCTCCGCGATGCCCCACAAACGCAACCCCATCGGCAGTGAGAACATGTGCGGCTGCGCGAGAATCCTCCGCGGCTACATGGTCAGCGCCTACGAAAACATCCCGCTCTGGCACGAACGCGACATCTCCCACTCCTCCGCCGAGCGCATCATGCTCCCCGATGCCACCATACTGCTCGACTACATGCTCAACCGCTTCGGCAACATCTTGGAGAACCTCGTCGTTTTTCCAGAAAACATGCTGAAAAACATCTACTTGACCCACAAGGTTATCTTTGCGCAGCGCGTCATGACCGCCCTCATCAACAAGGGCTTCTCCCGCGAAAGCGCCTACGACCTCGTGCAGCCCATCGCCATGAAGGCATGGTTCGAAGGACAGGACTACAAGGAACTCCTCGCCCAGAACGAAACCGTCATGAGCCACTTCACCCCCGAAGAACTCGACCAGTGCTTCACGTTAGAATACTACCTGAAGCAAGTGCCCGCCATTTTCGAACGGGTGTTCGGCAATTAGAAATTAGCAGTTAGTAGTTAGTAATTACCGCTCTAACGTGTGCCAACTACTAACTGCTGACTACTAACTGCTAACTAAAAGAATAACCACCATTAAAAATCACATTATGAGTAATCTTCACATCCTCGGGAGTCGCAACTCCCTCTTCAACGAGTTCATCTCGGAAGTCAGAAGTGCAGACGTGCAGATCGACAGCATGCGTTTCCGCCGGAACTTGGAGCGCATCGGTGAGATTTTCGCCTACGAAATCAGCAAGAACATGGCGTACGCCGAGCAGGAGGTGGTCACCCCGCTGGGCATCGCCAATATTCCCCGCCTGCAGGAAAAGCCGGTATTGGCTACCATCTTGCGCGCCGGACTGCCGCTGCATCAGGGAATGCTCAACTATTTCGACCACGCCGACAACGCCTTCATTTCCGCATTCCGCAAATATTACAAGGATGGCACCTTCGAAATCCAAATCGACTATCTCTCCTCGCCTGACTTGGACGAGAAAACGCTGATTCTCTGCGACCCGATGCTCGCCACCGGACAGTCACTTGCATTGGCATACGAGGAACTCATGAGCAAGGGTGACCCGTTGCACACGCACATCGTGAGCGTCATCGCCAGCCGGCAAGGCCTTGATTACGTGATGAGTAAGCTCCCCACAGACAGTTGCACTTTCTGGATCGGTGCTGTGGATGAGGAACTGACCGCGCACTCCTACATCGTGCCCGGCCTCGGCGACGCCGGCGACCTTGCCTACGGCATCAAAGAGTAGGACCTATTGCCTGTTGCCTATTGCCTATTGCCTATTGCCTAAAAAATGGTTTTCAGCAGTAACGTCTTTCTGATACTGTTTCTGCCTATTTTTCTGATATGCTATTTTGCATGTCCGGGAAAATGGCGAAATATCATTTTGTTACTGTTTTCCATTGTTTTCTATGCATACGGAGCACCGACTTTTATACTACTGCTACTCGGTTCCACGATCATCAATTTCTATCTGGTAAAGCTGTTGTATAAGTCTGACAATCTTATACATAGAAAATTATTCGCAGGATTGGCCATTCTGGTTAGCTTAGGCCTTTTGGGTTATTTCAAGTATGCGAACTTCTTTGTGGATAACTTGAATGCGGTGCTTGGTGCTTTCGGCTTGGAACCTTTCACCTTCGCTAAAGTGCTGCTGCCCATAGGCATCTCCTTCTTCTCGTTCCAGTCCATCACTTACGTGGTGGACACCTACCGCAATATCCATAAACCGATGGAGCGGCTCACCGACTACATGCTCTACATCATCATGTTCCCCCAACTGATTGCAGGCCCGATTGTGCGCTATTGTGACATTGCGGACGAAATCCGAAGCAGGGAGCAGAACTGGTCGGAGATCCTACAGGGTTTTTACCGTTTTGTGATTGGACTTTCCAAAAAGGTACTGATTGCAGATGTCATTGGTCGTCAGGTAGATACATTGCTTGCAGGTGATTTGCTGACTATGGGTACCGGCACAGCATGGATCACCATCATCGCCTACACCATGCAACTCTACTTTGACTTTTCCGGTTACTCCGACATGGCCATTGGCTTGGGCAAAATCATGGGATTCCACTTTCCCGAGAACTTTGACAACCCCTATAACTCCGCAAGTGTCAGCGAGTTCTGGAGACGCTGGCACATTACGCTGGGTACATTCATGCGCAACTATCTTTACATTCCGCTCGGCGGTAACCGTTGTTCGAAACCGAGGATGTATTTCAACCTCTGGGTGGTGTTTCTTCTTTCAGGATTATGGCATGGCGCAAGCTGGAACTTTGTCATTTGGGGCGCTTATCACGGCTTTTGGCTCGTGCTGGAACGCATCGGGTTGGGAAAAGTTTACGAAAAGATGGGTAAAATCCCCAGCGTCATCATCACTTTCCTTATCGTAACAATAGGTTGGGCCATTTTCCGCATTGAAAACCTGCCAGATGCCTTCTCCTTTATTTCAAGACTCTTCGCTTTTGATTTCCAGTCAATTGTACTGATTTCAAGTCCACATTTTTACGTCACACTCGTTCTGGCAATAGTCCTTGCTTTCATCGTTCTCTCCCCATTTGGGAAAAAGATGCAAAACTGGGTATATTACACAGATTTCTCAAATAATCAGCACATTGCTGTCTGGTCTGCCAGCATTCTCCTTTTCATATTCTGCCTCAGCGCAATTAGCGCGACAGGATTCAGTCCTTTCATCTATTTCAAGTTTTAGAGGTCAGACATGAAAGATTTACTACATAAAACATTGTTTGTCAGCACGACATTACTCTTGCTGCTCATTTTGATCCAAACCGGCACCGGTGTTTTCAAGCTCAAGCCGCTCAATGGGGTTTCCAACGAAGCGGAAATACCGAAACTGACACTCAAAAGCTATACTGACCACTCCTTCCAAGACGGTCTGAACCGATATTTACTGAAACACCTTGGCTTCCGGGAGTGGATGATCCGACTTTACAACCAGTATCTCTGGAGCTGTTTCCACGAAACAAACAATGCCACCGTGATGCGCGGGAAAGGGAACTGGTTGTTTGGAGAGGGAAGGGTCAAAGAACACTACGAGAGCTTGATGTACAAATACACCAACGACACGGCCGAAATGAAACGGATTTTGGAGACAGAGGCACTCCGTCTATGGAAGGTACAGGAGTTACTAAAAGAGTACAACATCTACATTTTCGTTGACATAAACCCCAGTAAACATGTTATTTTTCCAGAATATCTTCCCGAAAACAGGTCATACTTCAGACCCATAGGTGTTCGCGCTTACGATTACCTGAAAAAACGATTCGACGACCTCAATGTGAACTACATTGATTTTATACCCGTTTTCAAGAATCTCAAGGATACTGCTGATTATCCTTTATTTACCGAGACTGGCGCACATTGGAGCAATATCGCCTCCTGGCACGCTTTCGATTCCATTATCAAATACATGGAACACATTGGTAATCAAAATCTTGTTAACCTTGACATCTATGACAAACACTATGACAAAACCCGTTCTCCTGACAATGACCTTGAACTGGTTCTCAATCTGATATTCCCTATTAAAACACCCAAAAATCTATATGCCGTGGTAGGGGTCAAAAGAGACTCCTTGGCGGCCAAACCCAATTTTTTGACCGTGGGCGATTCTTTCTTTTGGAATATCCTCGGCAATGTCCCGCTTTGGGAAATTTTCCAATCAAATACCTACTGGTTTTATAACAGCACTATCCATGGCGATAAGGCACACACTTCCACATCGGAGGTGGATTTTGAGCAGGAACTGATGCGACACGATTACATCATGTTGATTTATAATACCGTGACGCTATACGAATTCAGTCATAAATTTTTGCCGCGAGCCTTGCTGCATCTCTGTTACGACAAAGCCGCCATCGATTCCATGGCCCTCAACATTGTAGATAGCATTTCTTTATATCATCCAGAACAGTACCGTGAAGTCCTACATGTGGCTAAAGAAACCAAACAAAACGTGGACACTGTTCTCCATAAGAAAGCGTTAGATATGCTTTACACAGAGCCGGAGAAATATTTCAAAGAACTGGAAGGCAACAAATTGCCCACCCACCGAAATAAAGATTTGAAAGCTATTAGAAATAATTGTACTTTTGCACTCTCAAATAAATAATCTGTTTTCTATTTCATCTTATTTTGACGATATTGTGAATCTTGGTATTCGCTACACTTTTTTATAAAATCAACTGAACTGTTTATACTTTTTCAATTTCAGAAAAATGAAGAAAATATTAGGAATCGGCAACGCACTGGTGGACATTCTGGTGCATATTGACAATGATGAGATTCTCGACCGCTTAGGATTGCAGAAGGGCGGCATGGAAATGATCGACGCCCAGCGGAAACGCGAAATTCTGGAGGTCATCGCCGAAATGCCGCAAACACTGGCCACCGGCGGTTCCACCTCTAACACCATACATGGATTGGCCCGTTTAGGGGCGCAGGCAGGTTACATCGGCAAAGTGGGCAACGATGATTTGGGCAGACTTTTCCGCGAAGAGTGCCATCGCTTCGGCGTAATCCCGCATCTCATAGAATCCAACGAAGATACGGGCGTGGCCATCACTTTCATCTCCCAAAATGCAGAGCGCACCTTTGCTACTTACCTCGGTGCCGCCGCAACTATGCAACCCGACCAAGTGGATGCTGAAATCCTGAAAAGCTACGACATCATCCATATCGAAGGCTACCTCATCTTTAACCACGACTTGATCCTGTCAATTTGTCAGAAATCCAAGGAGCAAGGGCTTCAAATCTCCATGGATATGGCCAGCTATAATTTGATAAAGAGCAATTTGGATTTCGTGAAAATGCTTTTGCGAGATTATGTGGATATTATTTTCGCCAATGAAGAGGAAGCCAAAGCTTTCACTGGCGTGGAAAATGTGGAAGCACTGCATGCGCTCTCTGAATACTGTCCCGTGGCCATCGTGAAAGTTGGCAAGGACGGCTCCTACATCAAGATGGACGGAGAAGTCACTGCCATAACTCCTGTGGACGCTGTCCGCCGTGACACCACGGGAGCCGGCGACATCTACGCCTCCGGATTCCTATACGGACTCATCAACGACTTCGGTGCATTGAAATCTGGCAACCTGGCCTCTTATCTGTCCGCAAGACTGATTGAGTACATAGGTGCAAAACTTCCCGATGAGGAATGGGCAAATATAAAAAAAGAGGAACTTTAAGGTTCCTCTTTTTTTGATTTTGAGCCACTTGTGAGACTTGAACTCGCGACCTACGCATTACGAATGCGTCGCTCTACCAACTGAGCTAAAGTGGCTGGTTTTGCGCGGCAAAGATACACTTTTTTTCGATATCCTTAAATGCCGCGCGATTTTTTATTTCCTACTCTTGTGTGGCAGGAATGACAGAAACGTAAGATCTGTCTTTGTAGGTCTTTTTGAATTCGACGATACCGTCACACAAAGCAAAGAGGGTGTGGTCTTTACCCATTCCCACGTTCTTGCCAGGGTTGTGGACGGTTCCTCTTTGGCGGACGATGATGTTGCCAGCTTTGGCGAACTGACCACCGAAGATCTTCAAACCTAATCTTTTACTCGCTGATTCGCGGCCGTTCTGTGAACTACCGACACCTTTTTTATGAGCCATACGTCTTAATTTTAATCGTTAATAAAAATTTTACAGGGTTATGTTATCAATCTTGATGGAGGTCAGGCACTGGCGATGACCATTCAATTTCTGATAACCTTTTCTTCTTTTCTTCTTGAAAACAAGAACTTTGTCACCTTTCAGGTGTTGGAGAACGGTAGCGGTTACGTTCGCACCGGAAACGGTCGGCGTACCTACTTTGACATCACCGTCATTATCCACTAACATTACGCGGTCAAATGTGACTTGCGCACCTTCTTCAGCCTTGAGGCGCTGAACATAGACTCTGCGGTCTTTTTCAACCTTGAATTGTTGCCCGGCTATTTCTACAATTGCGTACATTTTGGTATAATTTTTGTTTGTAATTTTTTGGGCGGCAAAAATAAGATTTTTTTTGATACAACCCATTTATATGCAATTTTTTTTAAACTTTTCCGTTATCATAGGGTTTTCAATAAGAATATACAATGAAAAATACAGTAAATATGAAAGCTATGAATTGTTCTAAAGCTCTGTTAATCGCAATTTTATCCATTTTCGCCTGCACATACAGCGGATGTTCGCAACCGGAAAAACGGGTGGCGAAATATGTCGACCTGACAGAAGCGGCAGAGTCGTCTGTGAACGCTGTCGTCTATATCAAGACCGAATTTACGCAGAAAAACTCCATGTGGGATGACTTTTTCGGCGGCACCATCTGGGAACATTTCTTCGGTTCCGCACCAAGTACCTACCCTGTGCAGGCAGCCGGCTCCGGGGTGATCATCTCCTCCGACGGTTATATCGTGACCAACAACCATGTAGTGGAAGATGCGGAAAAAGTGACGATTACGTTGAATGACAAGCGCGAGTATGAGGGCGAAATCATCGGTACCGACCCCGCCTCCGACCTGGCGCTCATCAAAATCAACGAGAACCGTCTCCCCTACCTGACATTCGCCAACTCTGATTCCGTGCGTATCGGCGAGTGGGTGCTGGCCATCGGCAACCCCATGGGACTGAACTCCACGGTCACCGCCGGTATCATCAGTGCAAAAGCCCGTCAGCTCAACACTGGCCGCAACACCATGTCCGATGAGGTATATCTTCAGACTGATGCCGCTGTCAACTCAGGCAACTCCGGCGGCGCACTGGTCAACGCTGATGGCAAACTGGTCGGTATCAACACCGCCATCGCCTCCGGCAACGGCTACTACACCGGCTACTCTTTCGCTATCCCCTCCAATATCGTCCAAAAAATCTGCTACGATCTGGAACATTTCGGCACCACCCAACAAGCCTACCTTGGCGTTTCCATCATGGAGCTGAACGCCACCAATGCCAAAGAGCTGAATCTCAGCGACGTAAATGGCATCTACGTGGCCGAAGTCTCTGACAACGGCGCTGCTGCCCAAAACGGTTTTCAGGAAGGCGATGTCATCACCCATATCGACAACACCCCTGTCAACAGCTTGGCGGAAGTACGCGGTGTGCTCAAAACAAAGTCGCCCGGTGACAAAGTGAAGGTTGTTTTAGTCAGAAATAAAGAAAATTTAACCAAAAATGTAACTTTATTAAATAGTAAAGGTACAACAGAAAAGGTTGAAAAATAGCTGTCGGCTGTTAGCTGTTAGCTGTTAGCCTTTAGCTGTTGGAAAAATAGCTAAAGGCCAATAGCCAAAAGCTAAAAGCCAAAGGCCAAAAGCTAAATAAATGAGACAATTAAAAATATCGAAATCCATCACCAACCGCGATTCTGCATCGCTGGAACGGTTTTTGTCCGACATCAGCAAGGTGCAGATGATTGGCGCGGATGAAGAGGTGGAGCTGGCACGTAAAATCAAAGCTGGGGACGAGGATGCCCTCAACAAGTTGGTCACCACCAACTTGCGCTTTGTCGTGTCCGTGGCCAAGCAGTACCAGAATCAAGGTATCGGACTGCAAGACCTCATTAACGAGGGCAACTTGGGACTTATCAAAGCCGCGCAACGTTTCGACGAGACGCGCGGCTTTAAATTCATCTCCTACGCAGTGTGGTGGATCCGTCAGGCCATCCTGCAGGCTATCGCTGACCAGTCGCGCATCGTGAGACTGCCCCTGAACCAAGTCGGTGTCATCAACAAAATCAAAAAAGAAACCGCCCGTTTGGAACAGACGCTCAACCGCCTGCCCACCACTGAAGAGATCGCCAACGCCATGGACATGCCCGTCTACAAAGTGGCGGAGATAATGAAGATGAACAACCACCCGCAATCCATCGACTCCCCGATTGCACCCAACGAGGAAACCCGTTTCGTGGATGTCTTCGTCCATGACAACGACGAGAACACAGATACCTCGCTGATGAAAGAGTCCCTCTCCTCTGAAATCAACGATCTGTTGAAGACCCTCCCCGACAAGGAAGCGGATGTCCTGCGTCTTTTCTTCGGCATCGGCACCTCGCACGAACATACGCTGGATGAAATCGGCGACAAGCTGGAGCTCTCCCGCGAGCGCGTGCGGCAAATCAAAGAACGCGCCCTGAAAAGACTGCGTCAAAGTGCAAAAAACAAGAACTTAAAAAGCTATTTATAGGAAAACATCTCCATCTTCATGAAAAAAGCCCTGTTTTGTTTCCTGATAACGATGGGTTTATGCGTATTTTTTTCAGCCTGTAAGCCAAGACCTCTGCCCGAGCCAAAGCCTATGGGCTATTTCCGTATTGACCTGCCAAATCACCAATACCGGACTTTAGACACTTCCCTTCCTTTCCGATATGAACAGTCCGTTTTCGCAAACACCACTATAGAAAAACAAAAGGACAACACTTTATGGATGACCGTTTCTTATCCTGATTTGAAAGCATCGCTCCGATTCACCTGTTTTGAAGTCAAGAATGCGGACAGTCTGCGAAAGTTGATGGTTTCCGAAGACAAAATGGTGAAATTCCATTATCAGAAAGCGGATGACGTGCAATATTCTGTCATCAAAGATCCGGAAACACACCTTTGGGGACAAACTTACGAAATTTACGGCAAAGAAGTGGCCACGCCGTTCCAGTTTTGGCTGACCGACAGTGTTCACCGATTCGTTCGCGCCACCCTATACTTTGACGAAACGCCCAACAACGACTCCCTGCAACCTGTCATACAATATCTTAAAGAGGATGCCATGCACCTCATAAACACTTTCGAATGGAGACCTTAAATCCGTTTTCAATCTTCCACATCCGCGACGATGCCGAATTCGAGCAATCGGCATTGTTCGTTTTTCGTTTCCAATTCGCCCATAATACAACATATCGCTCATATTGCCAGCTTCTTAACATCAAAAAAGAAGACATTCATCATCTGGAGGACATTCCCTTCTTACCTATTTCGTTTTTTAAGACCCACGCCGTCAAGACCACTACATTTACGCCAGCCCTAACCTTCCGCAGCAGCGGCACCACGGGAATGCAACAATCCCGGCACCTCATTAAAGATGCAATCATCTACCAAACGAGTCTGACGGAAGGATTCCGTTTTTTTTATGGGAATCCGTCCGACTATACCTTCCTCGCACTTTTGCCCAATTATCTGGAACAGAAGCATTCCTCCCTGGTTTATATGATGGACTCGCTGATGCGTCAGTCGCACTCCAAGGAAAGCGGATATTATCTTTATAATCACGAAGATCTGTATAAAAAACTCATCCAACTGCGTGATAACAAGCAAAAAACAATCTTATGGGGCGTGACCTTTGCTCTTTTGGATTTTGCCGAACAATACACACTGGATTTTCCAGAACTTATTGTGTTTGAGACAGGAGGAATGAAAGGCCGTCGGAAAGAGATGGTAAAGGAAGAACTGTACGCCACCCTTCGCAAAGCATTTGGCGTGCCGGACATCCATTCTGAATATGGCATGTGCGAACTGCTGTCGCAAGCATACAGCAAAGGGGGAAACATCTTTGCCACTCCGCCGTGGATGAAGCTGCGCCTACGCAACGAGAAAGATCCTCTTGACAGCAGTGACTCCGTCAGCACCGGCGTCATCAACGTCATCGATCTGGCCAATATATACAGTTGTTCATTCATTGCCACCGAAGACCTTGGCCGCCGCCATCCGCAAGGCATTGAAGTGCTCGGCCGCCTCGACCACGCACAAATCCGTGGCTGCAACTTGATGGTTCTGTGACAGTCCTATTTCAGCACCCGTAGAGACGTTGCGCGCAACGACTCTACAACGATAATTTCTTCAGGTCGTGAATTCGTATTTTATTTGTACCTTTGCAAAGTCCCCTTTTTAAGGGAATGCATTTTTAAATTATTGTTAACCAAACGATTATAGAATTATGAAAAAATGGTTGTATGGAATTCTTTGCGTAGTGATGGTGGCTGTGGCGGCTTTGGTATTAATCTGCGCCACATCCGGCGATGACGTCATGACCAAGAAAAACGGTGCCTATATCGTAAACACCACCAAACTGGGGGCGGATGTCCAAGGTTATAATGGTCCCACCCCGCTGAATATTTACATCAAGGGAGACGAAATCGAAAAAATCGAAGCGTTGCCAAATGACGAAACCCCGCGGTTCTTCGAAATGGTGAAAACCAACTTGCTCCACAAATGGAACGGCATGACCGTGAAACAGGCAGCCACTGCTAACGTGGATGCAGTGACCGGCGCCACCTACTCTTCCAACGCCGTCAAAGAGAATGTGCGATTGGGTGTGAAATATTACCAAAAACATAAAAAGTAAGTCAGGCAATAGCAAAGAGATGAGGCATCGTGTATGTTTGTGCATGGCTGTTTTCGGGCTGCTGCTGTTCGCGGCGGTGGAGAATGCTTTTGCCCAAGGACCCGATACCATCCGCATGATGCAGTACAATCTGATGTACTACACGAACACCTCCGGCGTCTCAGACTGCAACAGCTTGAGTAACAATTTGGACACAAAAGACGCCCACATCAAGACCATTTTCCAATATGTGAAGCCGACCGTGATGTGTGTCTGCGAGATGGGATCGCAAACCCTGTATGCCGACCGTTTGCTCAACAACGCCATCAACACCGATGGAATCGACTATTACCGTCGAGGCCCGCTCACCAACCAGTCTGGAGGGACCATCGCCAACATGATTTATTATGATTCGCGCAAACTCACATTATACAAATCTACCAACATAACAACCTCATACAGAGATATTAACGGCTACACCTTTTATTACAATTCGGATGATTTGAGTGCGAGTGACACGATCTTCATGACCTTTTGGATTGCGCATCTGAAAGCGGGCAATTATTCCTCAAACGAAGAAGCACGTCTGGCGCAAGTGCAAAAGTTGATGAATCGCATCGTAAACTCCGGCTTGCCAGGCAACTACACGTTATCCGGCGATTTCAACATCTACTACAGTGACGAGCCTGCGTATCAAGAGCTTACTGAATTTTCCAACAGTCTTTACCGCTTCTACGACCCCGTAAACAGCCCTGGTTATTGGCATAACAATTCGCAATTTTCCTCACTGCACACGCAATCCACCCACTCGCAAGAGAACTATTGTTTTTCCAGTGGTGGTTTGGATGACCGCTTCGATTTCATTCTGGTTTCGCCGTATATTTACTACGGCAGCGACAGAATGCATGTCGTTGAGGGATCTTACCATGCGCTAGGACAAGACGGGAATCGTTTCAACAACTCGATTTTGTCGCCTGCCAACAACTCGATTCCAAGTCCCGTGGTCAACGCTCTTTACCAGCAATCCGACCACCTGCCGGTCATTATGGATATGACCATTGACGCCCATGTAGGAGTTCCTGTTTTCACACCCGATTTCAAGGTTAACATCGCCAATCCAGTGCGGGAAACGCTTCGGATTGATCTCCAAAACGACGAATCAGGAAAATATGCCATCAGCATTTATGCCACAGACGGACACCTCGTCATGACACATCATGAAGATTTGGATGCCGGTGTCCATCATTTGTCCTATCCTTTCCCTTTTCAAAAAGGTGTCTATTTTGCAGTATTCACTGATGAATCAGGTCAAAAATCGACCTTAAAACTGATTCATTATTAATTTTACGCCTAAAAAACATCTTAGAAAAGGGTTGCTGTATGAAAAAATTATATCTTTGCACCCGAATTTTCATCACGAACAAGAAACAAAACCATTATGAGTGAAATTGTCGTAAACCGTTATTCTGACGAAGATTTAGAAGAATTCAGAATCTTAATAGAGAAAAAAATAGAAGAAGCGAAAAAGAACCTGGAAGTCTATCAGGAAGCCTATAGCGGTGTCGGAAATGACACACAAGACACTGCACCCACTTTTAAGAATCTCGAAGAAGGGAACCAAGTACTTTCAAAAGAGGAAAACGGTCGTCTGATGTCTCGTTTGGTGAAATATATTTCCAATTTGGAAGCCGCATTGGTTCGCATTGAGAACAAGACCTATGGAGTGGACCGTATCACAGGCAAATTGATTCCCAAAGAACGTCTGAGAATCGTCCCCCACGCCACCTTGGACATCGACACCAAGCTTCAAGAAAAGAAAAAATAGGCATTGCCTGGCAATAGAAGCCTTCACGTCCGGGCATTCGAATGAATCCCCTGCTTAAAATAGAAGATTTATCGCTTGAGTTCCGCAATGAAACTCAATGGAACCCTATTCTGCATCACATCAATTTTTCACTTGATGAAGGAGAGGTGTTGGGTATAGTAGGTGAATCAGGGTCAGGGAAATCCGTGACCGCACTTTCCGTCATGCGGCTTCTGAATCCCAAAACAGCACGATACCCTTCTGGAAAAATCCTCTTTTTTTCACAAAACGAGGGGGAAAAACCACCTTTGGATATCCTAAAGGCATCTGACTCCACGATGCAATCCATAAGAGGGAATCAGATCGGCATGATTTTTCAAGAGCCGATGACTTCTCTCAATCCTGTCATCCGCTGCGGCGAGCAAATTTCCGAACAGATCATCTTGCACAAACACGTCAGCAGAAAAGAGGCGAAGGAGCAGGTTATCAACCTGTTCAACGAAGTCATGCTACCTCGCCCCGCCCAAATATTCGACGCTTACCCCCACGAGCTTTCCGGCGGGCAAAAACAGCGCATCATGATCGCCATGGCCATGAGCTGTAATCCAAAACTGCTCATCGCCGACGAGCCCACCACAGCCTTGGACGTCACTATTCAGAAAAACATCCTTCAACTCATCCGTAGTCTGCAACAGAAACATGGCATGAGCGTGCTGTTCATCACCCACGATTTAGGAGTGATGGCGGAAGTCGCTGACCGTACGATCGTGATGTACAAAGGGGATATCGTGGAGGAAAACACCGTTCACAACATTTTCCTGAATCCACAAAAGCCTTATACCAAACAACTTATCGCCTGCCGTCCCTCCATGAGCCAACGGCTGAGAACGCTGCCGCAAGTGTCTGATTTTGCTGGAAATGATGACAAAGCGGTGCAAGACATCATCACTAAACTGACCGTCAACCCCGAAGAGCGAAAGGCAACGCACAAAAAACTCTATTCGGGTGACAAAATCATCACAATCAAGGATTTAAACAAGGTTTATAAACTTCGGAAGAGAAAACTTTTCGAAAAACAGCAGTTTCTGCATGCACTCAAGGATATCAACTTGGACATTTATGAAGGTGAGACTTTGGGGCTCGTCGGCGAGTCCGGTTGCGGCAAAACCACC
>R25__coassemble_756_pt1 | contig 18079 bp, 7 predicted proteins | sample R25__metabat2_low_PE_038 | metagenome-assembled genome bin R25
GTATCCGCGTAGCTCCCAGAGTTGAGGAGGAGGGTCTTGATATCTACGAGCACGGAGAGACCTGCTACAACAGCTGATCGGATAAAATACCTTGAAAACAATCCTGCGACCCGGTCAGTCGGGACAGGTCCGGGGCCGGGTCGCTTATTATTAATTTTTACCACTATGAAAAAGACAGTATTGACAATGGTGATGATGAGTGTGATGCTCATCAGTTTCGCTCAGCAGCATATTCCAATGAGCGAGTACTATGTGACTCCCCAGTTGTCGGAGGAACTCACGGCCGCCAAAGTGGAGGATTTGCGGGCGAACAATCCGGCTGAGCTGGTTCGTGTGAACTACACGATGTTTAATTACGCCATCGTGACAAGCAAACTTTGGGATGGCAACTTCCAGCAAATGGGCACGTTGGAGCAATATCTGCCTAAAGGTATGACCTATTTGGAGGAAGATATTATCCAAAAGGGCTATGTGAACCCCTACAAGTGGAATCTCCCGCAAGATGACTACCGCTACAACCTCTTCAAACTGCGCCGCAGTGGATATTATGTGGTCGTACTACCCAAGGTGACTTGGGAGGAGCGACTCAATGCGCATTTACATCAGCATGGTTTTTAAGAAAATTCGGGAAAAATGAAAAAGATATTATCTCTCTTTGCTTTATTGTGTGGTGTGTTTGCCATGAATGCCCAAGTGATCACCTTGGGTGTGAGCACGCAGACTTCTGTGACAGGTTGCTCCGTGTCAGTCTATGACAACGGTGGCCTGAACGGGAACTACAGTCCCAATATGGACAACTATGTCACCATCTGTTCCAATGACGCGAATAATCACTCCGTGCGTGTGAATTTGGATCTGGCGTCGTTTGATGTTGATTGTTCGGATACGCTGTTCATTTACGACGGTTCCTCAATCAACGACCCTCTGTTGGTGGCTTTGACAAACTGCATCACAGACTCCATTACATCACCCACATTGTCGTATGCCGCTACGGTATATAACACTTCCGGATGTTTGACTATCCGCTTTAAGACAGACGCTTCTGCTGAAGGCGCCGGTTTTGCCATCACTACAGACTGTGTGCGTCCGTGCCAGCGTATAAACGTGGCGATAGATACAACGGCTTCCAGTAAAATCCCTCATCTGGAGGATGATGGTTACCTGTATTTGGATGTGTGCCCGTATGATGTAATCCATCTTGTGGCGCGCGGTGAATATCTGGACAATGACTACAGTTATCATCAGGATGACGCCACCTGTACGTTCCATTGGGACATGAGTTGGGAAGTGATTGATTCGTTGGGCGGTAATGCAATTGACTATCAATTCCCGGAAGGCCGTGGTTACGATGTGGCCATCAGTATCTCAGACAGTGCGGGCTGTGAGTCTTACATCCCTTATACATTCCGTGTGCGGACTTCTTCCAATCCGATTCGCGAGGTGCTCGACTTCCCTTCTGTCTGTTCCGGAAGTGAAGTGGAACTTACGGTGGGTTATGACTTTCTTTCTGCTCTGCAAGTTGATACTGTGGGTAGCGAACAGGCTACTGCTTTGTCAGTGACGGACACCATCTTCTTGCCCGATGGACAGCCTTGTGGCAACCCGCCGTCATGCTCATACATTTCACCGGTGACCTTCACCAGCTTCTCTCCTTCCTCAACCATCCAGTCTGCCAATGATATTCTGTTTGTTCGAGTCAAAATTGAGCACTCCTTCATCGGCGACATTTGGATTAGATTAACTTGCCCGAACCAACAATATGTTTCTATCTTGAAAAAGATGAGTGGTGGTTCTTCCAGTTGTTCCAGCCAGATTCCAGCATCTGAGTGGGGATGGAATGGTTCAGGTTCAGGAAGTGCCCATTTTGGAATTGTTATCGATGATGATGGGGCAAGCAATAAATGTGACCCCAATGATTCTCATAATGCTATGGGTACCCCTTGGAATTATTGCTGGTCAAATGCTACCAACCAAGGTTACCAGTATGCATCGGGGGACTATGTGTATAACACTTCTTCAATCAGTAACTCTATTGTGGATTCCACAAATGTGGCTGCTATGACAAATGTTTATCATCCTGATGGCTCTTTCGCCAATCTCATCGGTTGCCCGATGAACGGTACGTGGAGCCTTGAGGTCATGGACGGCTATAGTATTGATAACGGTTGGATGACCGAATGGGAAATCGCCCTTGACCCCTCTTTGTTGCCGCAAGACTGGTCTTATCAGGTACTGGTTGATAGTGCATGGGTGGTAGGCCCTGGTGCCAACGGCCCCACCGTTATCCCGGATTCAGCCGGTCAAATCGAATACACGATTTATGTGCAGGATGAACTGGGCTGCATATATGACACGGTCAACCACATGGAAGTTGTTGGTCATCCCGAACCCAATCTCGGTCCGGATTTCAATATTTGCTACGGCGATATCACTGTGCTGGATCCCCATTACGATCAGGATGGTGCAGAAGGACAAACTACCGCTTATCATTGGAGCACTGGTGATGAAACAAAAACAATTGAAGCTTTGACCGCCGGTGACTATTTCGTACATATTGCCACAACAAGTGAGTCCGGATTGACTTGCGAGGGCAGTGACACCATCCATCTTGACATGTTCGAGAAACCTATTCTGAACTTTGACCTTCCGGAACTCTCGGGCTGTGCTCCATTGAATCTCCGTATAGAGAACAATTCTACGCCCGAGGGGAGCTCGTTTGCGTGGTATATTATGACGATTGATGATTTTGGGAATTTGAATACAGCATATAGCTCCACGCTGACCTCTCCTACCTTCCAACTGAAGGATCCGGGCTTGTATTCCGTTGCAGTCAAAATGATCACCCCGGACGGTTGCCGTGACTCTATCACCATGTGGAACTATATCGAGGTGAATCCTCAACCATTGGCAGAATTTGAAGCTGATCCGGCTATTTCCATGTTGAATGAAAATGGCGGCGTGGTGAACTTTGTCAACTATGCTGACCCAAGCATCGTGACTGGTGGCTCGGGAAGCTTCTACTGGGATTTCGGTGATGGCACCATCGATTCAACCCATTTCGATGACCCGCACACGTATACCACATGGGGAGATTTCAATGTCACGCTGCATGTGGAAAGCAATTCGGGCTGCTCCAGTGAGATTACCCATACGGTGGTTATTGAGCAGGATCTTATCTTCCCTAATGTGATCACACCGAATGGTGATGGTATAAACGACGTCTTTGCCATTGAGAATCTGAACACGAATGTCAATCCGGAAGATCCTGATGGCTACCGCAATAACCGTCTGATGATTCACGACCGTTGGGGAAACAAGGTGTATGATGCGAAGAATTACGACACCTATGCCAACGATGGCACTATTTATCCCGGTTCACAGATCTTTGATGGTTCCGGCCTCTCCGATGGCACCTATTTCTACACCTTCCACTATAAAGGAAAAGCGAAAACCATTACTTATAATGGTTCTCTCACTATCATAAGGTAGTTTTAGTGAATATAAAATGTGAAACGGAGTCGTTGTTTCAACGACTCCGTTTTGCTATTATTCATTGATAGAGACACACAATTGGCGCCTCTGTTGCGTTTTAATTATTCTCAATCAAGAAGTGCAACCGGTTGAACACATTGGCTTCGGAGGTCCCCCCGTCGAAGTCGAGGAACAGCAGGTTCACATCGGGGTAGAGTTTTCGCATTTTCTTTTCTATACCCTTGGAGATGATGTGGTTGGAAATGCAGGCGAACGGCTGTAAGCTGATGATGTTCTTCACACCGTCTTCCGCCAGAGAGGACATTTCCGCTGGAATCAGCCACCCTTCGCCGAAGTTTGCCGCCATGTTGATGATACGGGAGGCCAATTTCGCCTCATGGAACATGTCTGCGAAAGGACGATAGAACGGGAAATCCTGACAGACCTTGTCGTAGGATTTGGCGTAGCGGAAAATGAGCTTATAGACCACATCGGTCAAGAAGAGCGGCAGCTCCACGGGCTTGATGTGGTTTTCCTTGTTGATGTGGCGGTTCACGAAACTGTTGATGAAGAAGTTGTAGATGGACGGAGCCACCACTTCCACCCCTTGCTCGGCAAGCCAATCCAAGACGTTGAGATGGCCGAAGGAGTTGTATTTGATGTAGATTTCGCCCACCACACCCACTTTCGGGAGTTTCTTTGTGGTGTCTATGTTATCAGTGAATTCCGCCACCGCCTCTTTCAACAGCCGCTTCATGCCACGGTAGTCGCGGGCTTCGATGAGCGGAAGGCACAGGTCGATGTACTTCTGGTGCAGCTCTTTCGCAATACCGGGTTGTTTCTCACGCGGCCGCGAGGCATAGTAGATTCGTGACAGACAGTCGGCATAGAGCAGCGCGTTGATGGAAGGCAATGCCAAGTCTTTGGCATTGAAGGTGAACCCCGGCTGCTCGTTAGCCAAAGTGTTGCCTAAGGCCAATGACAAAACAGGGACGTTTTCGAAACCGGCCGCTACTAACGCTTTCTTAATCAGCATGATGTAGTTGGTGGCACGGCATTGTCCCCCAGTTTGGGTGATGATGACCGCCGTTTCGTCTAACGGATATTCTCCGCTGCGTAAAGCTTTCAGCAGACTGCCCACCACGATGGTGGCGGGGTAGCAGACCTCGTTGTTGGCGTATTGCAAGCCCAAATCGACACATTCCTTGTCTCCAAGCGGCAAGTTGATGAGGTTGTAGCCGGCCATCTTGAATACGGTCGGGATAAATTCGGAGTATCCGCCGGCAAAATAAGGTCCGATGATGGTGCGGCGGCGGTCGGCATCCGTGAAGGGTGGGGTTGTGATGAAAGGTTTGTCGATCTTCTCCTGGTGGCTGAACTTCAGACTCTCCACCATCGAGCGCACGCGTAAATGCAACGAGCCGATATTGTTGACATCATCAACCTTCAACAGCGTGAAACTCTTGCCCTTGCGGTAGAGGATGTCGTGGGTCTCGTCGATGATGAACGCGTCAGGACCGCAACCGAAAGAGGTGATCATCATGAAATGCACGTTGTCAGGGCTGTTGGCAACATAGTGTGCCGCTTTGAAGACACGGTTCGGGTAGGTCCACTGCGTGACGGACATCAACTCTTTATAGACTGCCGTATCCTCTTCACCCGCCACAAATTCCGTGACCACGTCGATGCCCATATCGGATATGCAGTCGGAGATTTTGTGTTGGATGAGCGGGTCGGAGTGGTAGGGGCGACCTGCCAGTACCACCACCATGCGGCCCTGCTTTTTCGCTTTTGCCACAATCTCAACGGCTTCCGTGTGCAGTTCCTCCAAATAATCTTTCTGTGCGGTGATAGCCGCATCCACGGCTTTGTTGGCCAATTTTTTGTCTATCCCTAAGGTTTTCAGATATTTGACACAGCTTTTTCGCAAGAAATCCTCGTTATTCATGGAGATGATGGGCGCATCGGTCGGGATGCCGAACCGTTCTTCCGTGTCAATGGCGTTGCGCACCACATCGGAATAGCCAGCCACCACGGGGCAGTTGTAGCTGTTGCGGGCCGCGCTGTCGGAGGGCGCCTCCATGACGATGAAGGGGTAGAAGATACGGTCAACCCCCTGCTTTGCGAGTTCGAATACATGTCCGTGCATCAGCTTTGCCGGGAAACATATATTTTCAGACATCACCGTATGGATGCCCTTTTCGTACTGTTTTACCGTGGAAGGTCCTGACAATATTGTGCGGATGCCGCAAGTACGGAACAGCGCGTGCCAGAAGGGATACAGTTCGAACATGCCGAGTGCGCGGGGGATGCCAATCACGGGCTTTCCGCCGGCATCGTTCAGTATCGGGCGCAGGAACAGCATTTTCAGCCGCCGGTGATGCTGGTTCGACCCTTTTCTTTTCACTTCCGAGTGGTTGGCGTATATCTTTTCGCAGTTGTTGCCGGAATAGAAAGTCTGTCCGTTGGAGAAGTGGTACTCCAGCACCGTGCAATGGTTCGGGCAGCCGGGACAAACCTGCTGCTTGTTTTCGAATTGCTGTATGGAGAGCAGGTCGTCTAGGGTGAGTACTTTGGTGACTTCCTGTTCGCGGGCATAGAGGGCGCAGCCGTAGGCCCCCATCAGTTCGGGGATGTCGGAAAAACGGACATCCTTGCCGGTGAGCAGCTCCAGGGCACGCACCACCGCGAGATTCTTGAATGTTCCGCCCTGCACGACCAGTTTGTCGCCGAGTTCCTCGATTTTTCGTAATTTTAACACTTTGAACAGGCAGTTCTTGATAACGGAGTAGGCGAATCCGGCGGAGATGTCTTCCGCGGAGGTGCCCTCGCGCATGGCCTGTTTCACTTTGGAGTTCATGAAAACGGTGCAGCGGGTGCCCAAATCGTAGGGATGCTTCGCCTCGCAGGCAATACGGGCAAAGTCAGCCACCGTATAACCCAACATCTTGGCAAAGGTTTCAATGAAAGATCCACATCCGGAAGAACAGGCCTCATTGATTTCCAGTCTTCTGATAGCTTGATTTTCAACAAAGATGGCTTTCATGTCTTGGCCGCCGATATCCAAGATGAAGGAAACTTCAGGGGAAACGCGCTTTGCGCCTAAGTAGTGCGCCATCGTCTCCACCACACCGTGGTGCAGCCCGAAGGCCGTTTTTAACAGATTTTCACCGTAGCCGGTGACTGCGCTGTTGAGGATGTTTGGCTCGAAGTCGTGGTCTTTGCATTCCTGCGCGAACCGTTTCAACGCACTATGGAAGGCCTCGAAACTGTTGCCGTTGTTGGATCGGTAGTCGGAGAAAAGGATTCTTCCTTCCGCATCCAACACTACGAATTTGGTAGTTGTTGAGCCGGAATCGATGCCGAGGAATACCTCGTTGCTCTTCACCTCATCCCAATTCACACGGGAGACGAAGAAGTTCTGCTTCTCTGCTTTCCATTGTTCAAAATGCTGATTGTCTTCAAATAGCGGTTCTAGACGGTTCGCCAGCAGCCGTGACTCATCGCCCATGGCTTGGTTTTGGATGGTGGCGATGAAATCAGCCATCGGGATAGGGGAGGGGCATGCGGTTCGCGACATCAGGGCAGCGCCATGGGCAGGAACCACGCGCGCGTCGGTCACCGCAACGCAATCGTTATCGGTAAGTTGTAGATTCTCTAAAAAAACCTGTTTCAACTTGGGCAGGAATGCAAACGGGCCGCCGCAGAAGAAAACAGGGGCCTGCACGTCAACACCGCGGGAGAGTGTGCCAAGTACTTGCAGACATACCGCATGGAACACAGAAAGGGCAACATCCGCCTTGCTGACGTTGCGAGACAATAGATTCTGGATGTCGGTTTTGGAAAATACACCGCAACGCGATGCGATGGGATAGACACGTTGGGCCTGTTCCGCCAGGGTGTTTAGCTCGCCAGTATCCACATTCAGCAAGCTGGCGGTCTGGTCAATGAAGGCGCCGGTGCCTCCCGCACAGTTGCCGTTCATGCGGATGTCGGGCATCCGGCCTTCACCGAAGAAAATCATCTTGCTGTCCTCTCCGCCGATGTCAATAAACGTGCGGGTCTGCGGGTAGGACTCTTTTACCAACGTTGCGGCGGAAACTACCTCTTGAACGAACGGGAAACCCCACAGTTCGGCATAGCCCATGCCTACAGAGCCGGTGATGGCAATCTGAAGCTGTGCATCTGTAAAGCGTTGAGCTATAGGCTGCAGCACTGTTTGCACGGTCTCGCGGACGTTCATGTTGTGCCGCCGGTAATCACTGGAAATAACGTGGTTGTCGGTGTCTAGTACCACAACTTTCACCGTTGTGGAACCAATGTCGATACCTATTTTTATATTTTTGTTCATATTCTAAATTGGGGTGCGAAAATACGATTTTTTAGGTTAAGCGTTTATGCCTGTTCTCCTTTAGGGATTGGTGTTATTCGACTTGTGATGAGGAGTATGTTTTCTGCTTTCCGTCTCTCATAGTATGTTTCATTGCAGTCGGTTTGTCCGATTTTGCGGATGAGGGGGGCGCAGGTAAGGACGAACAGATTCACGGAGATGATATCTTCCAGCAGCAGACGGGCACTGATGGGCAGTATTTCGCCCTTTGCGGTGGCCTTGTCGATCTCGCCCTGTAATTTTTCCAGAAAATGGTTCATCTCTTCAGCTGTCTTCGTTTGGATGTCGGTGAATATCTCTGGATATAGTTCCATCTCTTGAAACTGAAATCGCAAGTAGTCGGCGTTCTCCTTCACAAAGTCGAAATGCCTCCCGATGGTGGCAGATAACTTTTCAAGAAAGCCGCTGTCTGATTCATCCCACGACATCATCACGGTTTGGCGCAATAGGTCAATTTTCCGGAGTACCACGAATTTAAAAAGTTCTTTTTTCGTCTTGTAGTGATAGTGCAGTAGTGGATGCCCGACGCCGGCACGCTTGGCGATGCTCACGGTTCTCGCCCCTGCATATCCGTGCTGCATGAACTCCCTTTCCGCTGCGTTTAAAATCTCCTCTTTCTTGCTATCGTTTTGGTTATTAGGCATTTAATATGGTTTGTTTCTTTAAAACTGACAAAATTGTCAGGGTGCAAAAATACATTTTTTTTAATAATTTTGATTACGTATAGATTTATTAAGGTATGGCTGTAATATTTGTATCAAAGGATACGTTAATTAAGTATGTTCATATAGATATGAATCAGAGAATTGTCATACTCCTGCTTATTGCTCTTTCTGTAGGTTATGGGTTTGCTCAAAATCCAAACCTTACCGTGCAACATTTGGAGGGCACCAGTATTGATTTCGTGCTGAATCATTACCTTGCCGGCGAGGGTGTGACTCTTTCTAACGGGAGATTTAACAACCAACTCGGAAATATTAACTCCAATCAGATTGGTGTTTTTCAACGCAATGGCTTTACGGATTTTCCATTTGTTTCGGGACTGGTTATATGCACGGGAGATGTTGTGGTAGCTGAGGGTCCGAATAATTCCTTTTCTGCCAGTGCGTACCCTACTTCGTCTTATGAGGAAGAATCGCTTTATTCTTTGGCTATGGCGAATCTTGAAGATTGCGCATCACTGGATTTTGACTTTATGACGAACTCTGACACCTTTGTGTTCCGCTATATTTTCGCTTCAGAAGAGTATTGCGAATATGTCAATTCGGAGTATAACGATATTTTCGCCTTCTTTTTGACAGGCCCGGACCCTGTGACCCTTGTCCAGACCACCAAGAATGTGGCCATCATTCCAGGTTCAATCTCCACATCTTATCCTGATGGCATTCCGGTGGCGATCAACAATGTCAATCATGGTTATCACGAGGTTGGATTTCCAGGGCCAGGAACCGAACCGTCTTTCCCACAATATTTTATCCACAATTCATCCAATACTGGCACCCAATTCGACGGTTACACTACCGCTTTGGAAGCCGGTGCCACCATTCAAGCTTGCGTGAGCTACCATATGAAGATTTCTGTCTGCGATGTGACCGATAATTTATATGACTCGGGTGTCTTTTTGGAGGAAAACAGCTTTGAGAGTGCTCCGGATCCATCCCTTAACATGGATAGTTTTTACTGCTTGCATGACGATATCGTATTTCAGTACCAGGCCCAAGGTGTGGATTCTGTGCACATCGTTACCCCATCAGGTGACACGCTGTGGAGTCCACCGTTCATCATTGCCAACGCGCAGGAAGCCGACAGCGGCTACTATGTCCTTCGTGCGAAAAAGGAGGCCTCGTGTAGCGGCGATTTGTGGTCAAGGGACAGTGTGTATATTGATATTCATGTGCCTTGCGTGTCGGAACTCTGTGATGGGGCTGAATTCTGCGCCGGCACGGTGATGTCCTATCCCTACGACTACGACTCCATTGTTGGACCTTGGGTTGCATACGTCAGCGACAATCTGTTCACGATTGCGCCACCCACCACACTGCTCGCCGACACGACCGTGTTCTATGCCTTAAGTATGTATGATCAGTATGGTTGTCACTTTGACACAACCGTGCAGGCGATTATACACGTTCCTCATTACATTGAACTTGATTCTGTGGTTTGCGATAGTTGCACTTGGAATGACACAACATATACTCAATCAGGAAATTATACTATAATTACCCAAACGGCCGCTGGTTGCGACAGTTTGGTGACCCTTCACTTGACGGTGCATAATACTACCACAACAACGGATACTCTCTATTTGGTGGAAAACCAATTGCCCTATTATTTCGCACCTGTAGACACGACCTTTGCAATCGGGTCGCCTGCGCAATTCCAGTTCACATACACTTTGCCAAACCATTTCCAATGTGATTCTGTTATTCAACAAACGGTTCTCATCTATTTCAATACTTTACAAGTTTTTGATACAATGGTGTGTGTCAATGATTTACCGCTTCTTTGGCATGAACACTTGTTTGTCGAAGCGGCAGATTTCAGCGACACTTTGACTACGGTTAATGGCAGTGACAGTGTCTTGGTGTTACATCTGAGAGTGAATCCTGTCTATGAACAGCAACTTCAAGCATCCGTGTGTGAAGGTGCGGATTATGTGGTTGGGGGTTTCCTCATTCCGGGGAATGCGACTATGGGAATAGAGTCTTTGGACAGTACACTGACACTGCAGACGGTCAACGGATGTGATAGCATTGTGCATCTGCATTTGACAATTGTGGACACAACGTTGCACATTGTGCCGTTGACAGAAGATTTTTGCGAGAATATGTCGTTCGAGCTGATGGTGGTTACCACTTCTGACAACTATGTGTGGAGCACAGGAGAGGAATCGCCGAATATTACGGTGCAGTCACCTGGCTTGTATCAGGTGACCGCTTCGCTGGATGGATGTCAAGTTTCAGCGCATTACATAGTCGAAGGATGTGACCTGCAGGTGTACCTTCCCAACGCCATCTCGCCATCCAAAAGCGACGGCCTGAATGATGTCTTCGCGCTTCCGGAAAATCTATTGCCTCAGATGGACGATTTTGAAATCAGAATTTTCAACCGATGGGGCGTACAGGTTTTCTATTCAGCAGATAAATCCTTCCGTTGGAATGGTGAGGTCAACGGAAAACTTACCGTCAATACTGTGTACAATTACATTATCCGTTATAGAGGAATCAATGGAAAACCACACATTGTCAATGGAACATTGACGATTCTGTAAAAAACACTGTTTTAAAAAAAATATTACTTTTGCAATTTGTTTTTGAAATGCAAAAGAGTGTCCTTCTCAGTCTGTTTCTCCTGATGGCCGCAGTTGTTTGCGGGCAGAGCTATACGATGCCCTCCAGTGGGAGCCAGACCATCACCGCCTGTTCCGGGGTCCTTTTGGATTCTGGAGGTGAAGGCGATTACCAAAGCGGTTGTGACGCTTATATGATCATTAATCCGGCTGTTCCCGGCTGCAAGGTCAAGCTGACGGGCTCCTACGAAACGGAAAGCGGATACGACTATATCCGCGTGTATAACGGCACGACCACATCGGGGACGCAGTTGGGCAATTTCTCTGGTACGGGCACCTGTAACGTTACCTCCACGTCCGGCCCATTGCTTGTTTATTTTCACTCTGACATATCTGTGCAAAGAAGCGGTTTTGAGTTCAACATCAGCTGCGCGGGCGGCTGCATGTGTGCAAACCCGAACATCACCGTGACCGCGGGCAACCAGACGGCTGTGTTGTCGTGGAATTCTTCCCAATACACGAACGGATACATCTTGGAATATGGGCCGCACGGATTCACGGTGGGTGAGGGGACGCAAGTATATACCGCGAATACAAGCTACACCGTCAACAATTTGAACAACGGGGCGGAATACGATTTCTACGTATGGTATGATTGCGGGAACGATCAGATAGTTACTGATGAGGTTCCTGGCATGGTGAGCGCCACGCCCAACAATGTCCACATCATGACTGGCGATAATGCCACGATTACCTCATGCAGTACAATCATCTACGACAACGGAGGCCCGACAAACAACTACTCCAGCTTAAGCAACAATACGCTCCATATCCATCCGGCCACTTCAGGATGCAAGGTCGTTCTCACCGGCACATACAATACCGAAAGCTCATTCGACTACATCCGTGTTTACAATGGCAATACGTCAACAGGAACCCCGATTGCGGAATATTCGGGGACGGGCTCCATCAATCCACCGATTGTCTCCACCGCGTCCTCGGGTTACCTTACCGTAGTGTTTCATTCAGATGGCACGGTGCAGAATAGCGGTTTCGAGTTGACCGAATTCTGCGTCTGTGAAATCGACACCACCTGCGTGGACTCGCCTTACCAACTGCACGGCTTCGACACTGCGTTCTCCTCGATGGGATTTCATATTCTAAACCGTACCGATCAGGACGGGACGCCAATCAATGTAGGGGTTTTTGTGCAGAGTAAAACCCCTGTCTCCATTGCGGGCGACCGCTACTTTTGCGGGGAAGATACCATCACCCTCACGGCGAGCAGTGCCGAATCTTACTTGTGGAATACCGGGGCAACCTCTCAGTCTATTTCGGTTCAAGATGTTGGAGTTTACACTGTGACAATCACAGATAATCGTGGATGCACCGCCATTGCCAAACATAGGATTTCTCCAATCGAAGACTTTATCACCTCTATCAATTTCCCGACGATGTGCGCGGGAGGTGATTATTCTATAGTCGGCAGTTACGATAGCGGCCATGAGATTGAGATGTTCCACGTGCAGTCCACTCTTTCCATCGCCGACACCGCCTTTTTGCCTGATGGTACCCCGTGCGAACCATACGGTTGCTCTTATCGTTCCACTTTGACCTTCACTGACTACAATGAAGGTGATCTTGTGGAAAGTGTTGACGATATCTATTATGTGAAAATCAATTTGGAACATTCCTATATTGGCGATATTTACATCAACATTACCTGTCCTAACGGGCAAAAGGCAGATATCATGCGTTGGTCCGGAACAGGCTCCACAGAATGCAGTTCCTTGATTCCGGAATCTTCGAGAGGTTGGCAAAGTGGAATGAACTATACATCAGCCTATTTTGGTCAAGCATTCGATTATGAAGATGATGACGAATGCGACAGGAACCAATATTGGAATTCCCCGGGGACAGGGTGGAATTACTGCTGGTCGAATAACACCTCCCAAGGATACACGTATGCGGCGGGTGGCGGAAGCCTGGTGTACCGCAGTGCCAATGTCAATAATGGCATAGTGGACTCCTCCAATGTGGCTGCGGGCACACAATTTTACCATCCTGACGAGTCTTTTGAAAGCCTGGTCGGTTGTCCGCTGAACGGCGATTGGTATATTGAAGTCATGGACGGCTGGGGTGTGGACAATGGTTACATTTTTGGCTGGGAGTTGGCACTGACGGATGAGTTTTCCACGAACAACACCTTTGACGTCTCATCTATCGTGCCGGAGGCACCGTGGACAACGATTGTTTCCGACACTTCGTTTGTCTTTTCCCTACCGGATAGTATCGAGCGCGACACTACGATAAACTGTCTTCTGCATTTTTATGATTCGGAAGGATGTTCCTTTGACAGCCTCGTGTCCGTGAACGTGTATGCCGTCTATCAGAAGGATACAACCATCACGGACTGTGAAAACCATATCTGGCATGGGGAGACTTATTCTGAGTCCGGAGACTATTCACTCAATTATACTTCCGCATCTGGTTGCGACAGTATACTCACCCTGCATTTGACCATCAACCACGGTGTCACGACCGACACAGTGGCCACGGAATGTGGAAGCTTTGTTTGGCATGACGTTGAATATACGGAGACTCCTTCAACTGCCCCGACACACACTTTCCAGACGGTGACGGGTTGTGACAGTGTGGTGACGCTTCAGCTGACCATAAACCATCCTACGGACACTACGTTGAATGTCACGGTTTTGGAGAATGCACTGCCGTTTACCTTAAATGGATTTTCTTATAATGAGGAAGGGGAGTTTACACAAGTGTTGACGAATGCGACGGGCTGCGACAGTGTGTGCACGATTCACTTGACGGTTCTATACAACACGAGTTCCACGGTAGACAGCTCGGTCTGTATTGATGCTTTACCGCTGGTGTGGAACGGCAAGACTTTTACGAATGCGGGAGAGCAGACGGCCACATTGGTGTCGGTTGATGGCACGGACAGTGTGGTGACCATGATCTTGCATGTGTATGAGCCGGTGCAGCCGCATATCGACGGTCCTTCAACGGCATGTGACGGAGATGTTGTAGAGCTGACATCAGATGCTGCTTCCGCCTATTTGTGGAGTACGGGTGAAACTACTCAGACGATCCAGGTGTCGAGTGGGGGAGCTTATTCGGTTACGGTGACTGACGAGAACGGCTGTGATTTCGACACTGCTGTGAATATCACGTTTTATCCCTTGGCTTATTTGGAGATTGATACCGCATCGTGTGGCAGTTTTCTTTGGGAGGACGTTGAATACACAACTACAGGAGATTATGAGTTTCAGTACACGAATATCCACGGTTGCGACAGTGTGGTGATGCTGCGGCTGAAAGTCGGCGAGGCGACGGAATCTTCCTTTAACGATGCGGTGTGCGAAGGCGACGGATATTATATGTACGGGTTCAACATTCCCGCCTCGGAAACTGTGGGGGCGGACACCCTGATGCGCACGTTGAATTTGCATTCGGCTTTGGGCTGCGACAGCGTGTTGCACGTGCATTTGACGGTTGTGGATACGGCGTTACGTCTCCTCTCGCTGACTCCCGACTTTTGCGAATCATTGTCGGCGGAGCTGGCAGTGGAAACGAATATGACGAATTATGCGTGGAACACGGGAGAACACTCCCCGAATATCACAGTGACGCACCCGGGTTTCTATGTGGTGACGGCATCGCAAGGCCAATGTCAGAATTCGGCTCATATAGTGATTGAAACTTGCGAGTTCCCCTTGTTGCTGCCGAATGCCATCACGCCGTCCAAAAGCGATGGCCTTAACGACTATTTTACTATCCCTGACGATGTGGCGCTGCGAATGGAGAGCTTCGAGATCAGTATTTTTAACCGATGGGGGGAGCAGGTATATTACAGCACGGATAAAAATTTCCGTTGGAATGGTGTGATAAAAGGCAAACTCGCGGTTGGTTCGGTCTTCAACTACATCATCCGCTATACAGATGCGAATGGCAAGCCTTATGTTTTCAAAGGTATGCTGACTGTGTTGTAGCATTGTTCTGTTTATTTGTCGGTGTTGAGACTTACCTGATGCCCGCTTGAAAAATCCCCATTTTTGGGGATACCGAAGTCTGTGCAAAATTGTACTTTTGCAGTATGGTCGTGAGATGTCTTAAGTCTCATGTCTTGAAAAAAACAATGACAAGATGAAGAAAGACGAACGTTCGGAGAAAGTGTTGACGCTCGCCGATGTGAAAACCGGCGAATATGGTGTGATTGTGCGCATCACGGGCCACGGGAGTTTCCGTCACCGCTTGATGGAGATGGGTTTCGTGCGCGGTGAAAAAGTGAAGGTTATCCGCAACGCCCCCTTGAGAGACCCTATTGAGTATGAGATCATGGGCGGACATGTGTCGTTGCGCCGCATCGAGGATCGTCGTGTGGAGGTCGTGCCCGTTACCGAAGAGGTCGCCAACAACTACCTTTTCCATGGCACCATCACGGAAGAGACCGAACGCATTCTCGGCAAGGTCGGCAAGAAAATCAATGTGGCTCTCGTCGGCAACCCCAACTGCGGGAAAACCTCCTTCTTCAACCACGCCACCGGCATGCGCGAGAAAGTCGGCAACTACAGCGGCGTGACCGTCGATTCCAAATTAGGGTACTACCAGTATAAAGACTACACCATCGCCCTCGCCGACCTGCCCGGCACCTATTCCATTACGGAGTATACCCCAGAGGAACTCTATGTGCGTCAGTATATTATGGAACAACATCCCGATATTGTGCTGAATATTGTGGATGCCTCCAATCTCGAGCGCAACCTTTTCCTCACCACCCAGCTCATCGACATGAATGTACCCATGGTGATGGCGCTCAATATGTACGATGAATTGGAAAAGAATGGGGATCAGCTAGATATCGACACCCTTAGCGAACTTTTCGGTTTCCCTATTATCCCGACGGTCTCTTCAAAAGGCACTGGAATCCAAGAGGTGATGGCCAAGATTGTGGATTTGTACGAAAATTTGGAGCAGCACACCAAGCATATCCACATCAACTATGGCACGGATTTGGAGAAATCGATCGATCTCATCAAGGAGGAAATGAGGGAACACCTTGACCTTTCAGGAGCCTATTCCACCCGCTATCTGGCCATCGAGATGCTTGCCGGAGACAAGGTGATTTCCGAGTTGGTGGGCAAATTCGATGATGACGGCAGTGTCGGCAAGGTGGCCGACGAGCAGCGGGCGGTTATCGAGAAACGCTACAACGAGGATGCCGCCACAATCGTCTCCGGCGCGAAGTACGGCTTCGTGCGTGGCGCCCTGCTCGAGACCTACACACAAGGCAAAGACAAGAGCAAACAACCTGCTTATTCCATTGACAAAATATTGACAAACAGATGGTTGGGGTTTCCAATCCTGATCTTTTTCCTTTGGTTTATGTTCCAGATGACGTTCACGCTGGGGGCATACCCGCAAGCGTGGCTGGAGAGTTTCTTCGGTTGGTTGGGGGAGGTCTTCACCCGTATCCTGCCTGACGGCATCTTCAAGGACTTGATTGTCGACGGTATCATTGCGGGTGTGGGCGGTGTCTGCTCGTTCCTTCCTAATATCTTGATCCTGTTCTTCTTCATTTCCATATTGGAAGATACTGGTTATATGGCCCGCGCCGCCTTTATCATGGACAAACTGATGCACAGGATGGGGCTTCATGGCAAGTCGTTTATCCCATATATTATCGGTTTCGGATGCAGTGTGCCCGCCATCATGGCCACTCGTACGTTGGAGAACCGTAAAGACCGCATCCTCACCATCATCACGGTGCCCTTCATGTCGTGTTCGGCACGTCTTCCGCTATATACGCTCATCATCTCCGCTTTTTTCACGCAACACAAAGGTCTTGTCCTCACGGCTGTCTATCTGTTCGGCATTGTGATGGCGGTTGTCACCTCCTTGATTGTCAAGAAGGTGGCGTTCAAGACGGAGCGTGACCAGTTTGTGATGGAATTGCCGCCATACCGGATCCCGACTTTCCGCAACGCGATGATCCACATGTGGGACAAGAGCGTCCAGTATCTCAAGAAGATGGGCACGGTGATCTTGGTCGCCACGGTCATCATCTGGGCTCTGGAGTATTTCCCGCAGCACAGTCCTCAAATCGACAGCTATTCCGCACAAATCGAACAGGTGGAGAAGGATGGCTCTCTGACGGACACGGAGCGGGAAGCGCAGGTCGCGCAGCTGGAACTCGACCGTTCCGCCTGCCAGATCGAGAATTCCTATCTCGGGCGTTTCGGGAAGTTCATCGCCCCGGTCTTCCGTCCGCTCGGTTTCGATTGGCAGATGGGGGTCTCCATCATCACAGGTTTCGCCGCCAAGGAGATCGTTGTCGCTTCCATGGGGGTGCTTTACCATAGCGATGCGGAGGCTGACGAGAACTCTTCGTCTTTGCAGAACAGCCTGAAGACGCATGTCTGGTCTGATGGCCCCAACGCCGGACAGCCGGTCTTCACCCCTTGGGTGGCCTTTGGCTTCATGATCTTCATCCTGTTGTATTTCCCGTGTGTGGCCGCCATCACCGCCATCAAAAAGGAATCCAACACCAAGTGGATGCTTTTCACAATGTTTTATACCACGGGCGTTGCCTGGCTTGCCGCGTTTGCGGTGCGCCTGATCAGCACTTTGGCTTTTTAGCTTTTGGCTATTGGCTATTGGCTATTGGCTATTGGCTTTTTAGCTATTGGCTATTGGCTATTAGCTATTGGCTATTGGCTATTGGCTATTGGCTATTGGTTAAACATTGTAACATATATATTATTGTATCGTATAATACGGACAGTGATAGCAATATTTTTTTTTGAAAAAAATCAAAAAAAGATTTGCTATTCAAATAATTTATATATTTGCAAGTTGATTAAATAAGAAAAAGTAAAGAGTGTAATGGGTTTTAACTATGTGATTAA
>R25__coassemble_771_pt1 | contig 17817 bp, 13 predicted proteins | sample R25__metabat2_low_PE_038 | metagenome-assembled genome bin R25
ATAATGACTATATTTTATTTTCGTGCAAAAATACGAAATTTTCAATATCGCCCGATGTTAAATTTTTTTTCCGCAGAAAGAGTATGTATGACTATAACAATAACTATGACTATGACTGATTGTTAGCTATTAGCTGGTCTGTTTTGTATTCAAAAGCCAAAAGCCAAGAGCCAAAAGCTAAGAGCCAATATACAGGATTTCCGTTCGCACGTCTTGATATCCCATTTCCTGCATACATTCCTGATATTCTTTCAGTTGCGCTTCGTATTGAAGACGATGTTCCTGGCCGGTTTTGTAGTCGATGATCATGACATGGTCGGGCTTGATGACCACACGGTCGGGACGCCTTTCCTCACCGTTTTTTGTGAGGATGGTGACCTCGTTCAATACTTGGTCGTCATCGTTGAGGTAGAAATACGGACGTAAACTGGAATCCTGTTCCGTACGCTCGAATAGCTGGTGCAGCCGTGCGCGGATTTCTTCCGGCAATCCGTTTGTGACGGCATTGCGCTCCTCCTCTGTGGACGGAAAGAGTGTTAATTTTTGCAAAAATTCGTGGATTTGCGTGCCGGTGTCTTGTGATTCAGTGCTTGTCGCTGAAAGGTTGACATTGATGGAATCATTCTCGCAGAATGTCAAATTTGAACAACACACCTTGAGATTCGAATGTTCCTGTTGATTTTCAGATGTTTTAGTTGGTTTTTGCCATTCAAAATCGCCATAAAAGTAAATGTGATCTTGATGGTCAGCAATGGCGTTATCAGAAATTTTCACGAATTTCTGTAAAACGTTTTTGATGTTTGTATTTTCGTCTTCTTTTTTCTTGTTGTCTTTACTGTCGGGAAACTCGGCCAAAAGGTAAAGCATGTCGCGGGCACGGGTGAAATCCACATACCAAAGGTTGAGGTTGTCAAGATTTCTCTTGTCTTCTTCGGCCTCGTAATCATCCTGAAAATCAGAGTATTTCATGTTTTTTTCATGCTTCACATAGCAGCTTTTTTCACTTCGTGCATCATTCACCCAGTAATAGGATTCACGGGAGTTGGAAGCGCTGCAGTGGGTGATTACCACAGGGAATTCCATCCCTTTGGAAGCGTGAATGGTCATCAATTGCACGGCATCGGACTTTCCGGAAAGGGAGAGCAAAGGGACTGTTTCTTTGTAACGGTTGAGGTCATCCCACCATGTTAAAAAAGCTGAAACGGAGGCCGATTGTGATTTTCCATATTCGTGCACTAAATCCAGAAAATCAGCGATGAAAGGGTCTTGAGTGTTGTCGAAATGGTAATAGAGAACCATTTCTTTCATGGTAATCATGAAAGGATCTTTCGCCCAAAGTTCCAAATGGCGTTTATAATCCAGGTGCGGGAAAAGATCCTCCAGAACCGTCAGGAAATCCTTTTCAGCATTTTGAAGGAACGCGTTATCGAAATCCAGGTGATAGCGAGTGCAGAAATATTGCAAGATGGTGGTTTGCGCCAGAGTATCTTTCGGATTCACCAACCACCGCAAGGTGCTGATTAATATATTAACGCTTTGATTGTCACATAGTTGAAGTGATTCGGTGGTGATAACAGGGATGTCTGCTTGCAACAGACGTTGGGCAAAAACGTTGCATTTGTCACGTCCGCTGAGCAGCACCGCCATGTCGCTGTAGGCATACCCGCGATGTTTCGCATCCTTGACGGCATACAGCAGTTCCGCCTCTTCAGGTTTCAGCTTCTTATATACGTTCTCATAATAATCCTCAGGGCATTCCGGCCAAACTTGACGTATATCTTTGTAATCCTGTTTGTTATAACCAAAAATCTGCACCAACCCGCCAGTTTTCAAAGGATTGACGAACTGCTCCACATCCTTGTAATAGTCGGTTTTGTCCAGCGTTTCCGAGTAAAATTGGAAGAATCGGTTGTTGAATTCTATCACCGACGATTGCGAGCGGTAATTGGTTTTCAAGGGGATGGAACGGTAATCCGACTTGCCTTTCAACAGGGCGAAAATATCTTTTTCCGCAGGAGTGTTTTTCAAACGGTCATAATCCGACAGATGGTAGAAAAGTTCCACATCGCCGTTGCGGAAACGGTAGATGGACTGTTTCACATCGCCAAAAAGGATGACATTTCCGTTTTCACTTAAAGCTTCCACAATCAGCGGCTTTAAGTCCTGCCATTGCATCAGGGAAGTGTCTTGGAACTCATCGATAAAGAAATGCCGGAAGAAGCTCAGCTTTTCAAAAAGCGGATCCCCGCCGGAACTGGTAATGGCATCGTTCAGCAGCGGGTTGCTTTCAGACAGGAAGAAGGAGTCGGTCTGTTCTTTGATGGTTTCGATATGCTGCTGCAAGGCGGTCAACACTAAAAGGCGGTTGGCGTTTTTGGTCAGAACATAATTGGTGAGGAAATCCTTCGCATATCCTATCACAATTTTTTGGATTTGCGAGAAAATATCTTTCACTCGTTCGGAATATTCTGTTCTCAAACTCTCTTTTCTCTCTTTTTCGGCTTTGCCTCCTTTTTTCGGTGCGGAAAAGACCTTTTTTTCGTCCATTTCCTGCAAACACTTGCTCTCTGAAAATCCTTTTTCCAAGTTGAACGGATCTTCCGCGATGCGGGCGATATGCTTGTCCCAATTATAGGTCCCGTTGGGCATCAAATCCTCTTTTTCTGCTTCTTTAAAAACGGCAAGAGCTTGTTTTACAAGATCTTCCAACTCTTTTTTGCATTGTTCCTGAATAAGCCGGCAATTCTTCTTCCATTGATCCACAACCTTTTCCAACTCCTCCATTTCAGGAATGTTTTTGATGTGAGGATGGCTTTTTTCCGCATCATAGTAAAGGATGCCGAGTCCTTGCATCAGGAAACGGTTGATATTCGCGCTGCCTTTGTCCTCCAGCTCTTGCTCCAGCTCTTTCACTACCACACTGAGTTGTTGGTTGTTGTTGGTCAAATCGCAGATATACTGTTCGATAGCCATGCGGAAGAAGTCCGTCAAGTGGATTTGCACGGCATAGTTCATGCTGAGGTTGAGGTAGAGGGCGGAGGAACGGATCACGCGCTGGATAAAGCTGTCGATAGTGGTGATACTGAAGCAGGCGTAATCGTATAAAATATTGTAGAGCAGAGCTTTAGAAGTCTTTTGGACAAACGTGAAACACTCTTCCGGGGAAAGTGTGTTGTCTTCACCGAAAATTTTGTTACAGAGGTTGGTAAAGTCGTTAGTGTTCAGGTCTGACACGCTTTGGGCGAAGGCGAGCCGGTTCAGCTGCCTCACCACGCGCTCTTTCATTTCCGAGCCGGCATTGTTGGTGAACGTTATCGCCAAAATCTGCTTGTAACCCGTACAGGATAGACAAGAATAGTTCTGCTTGTCGCGCAGGAATGCGGGCACATGATTTTTGAGACAGGTGGCGATATAGTCAAACACCAGGTTGTAGGTTTTCCCGGAGCCGGCAGAGGCGGAATAGACCGTGAGCATGGTAGGGTTAGTAGGTTTATAGCCAATAGCTAAAAGCCAAAAGCTAATAGCTAATTTGTTTTGAATTTGTAGGAGATTTCGGACAGGTCGGCATTGGCCTTTACGATTTTCTGCTTAAGGTTCTGTTTGAATGCCAGCACTTTATCCAGCATTTCGGGATTGTTGACGCTGAGCATCTGCAGGGCGAGGATGGCGGCGTTTTGTGCGCCGTTGATGGCCACGGTGGCCACAGGGATTCCCGGAGGCATCTGCAGCATGGCGAGAACGGCGTCCATGCCCTCGAGCGACGACTTGATGGGCACGCCGATGACGGGTAGCGGGGTCATGGCGGCAATCACACCCGGCAGATGGGCGGCCATGCCCGCGCCGGCGATGATCACCTTGATGCCGCGCTGATGGGCGTTTTTGGCGTATTCGGCCACCTCATCGGGCGTGCGGTGCGCCGACAAGGCCAACATTTCAAACGGAATTTCCTGACTGTCAAAAAATTTGCAGGCGGCCTCCATCACCGGAAGGTCGGAGGTGCTGCCCATGATGATACTGACTAATGGTTGCATGTTATTTGTTTTAAATTCGGTGGCAAAAGTAATAAAAATTCCCGATGCCTTTGTTTCAGGTTTCAGGTTTCAAGTTTCAGATTTCAACTTAAACTATTGTACTTTTGAAAATTACCTCTATATTGCTATTGCTTAAAAAATAGTATCTTTGCCGCCGATTTAAAAATTTTGTAGTTATACTGCAATTTTTGCGTCTAAAAAGAAAATCGTCAAAGGATAAACTATAATTATTTATAAAACAAACATTTATGAAAAAAGTATTTTTGTTTTTGATGGCCTTGGCGTGTGCGTTGACCGTTTTCGCACAGCAGCAGAAAGGCGACCTGAATCTGAACGATCCCATCAAAGCGGATCCTAATGTGACCATTGGCAAGTTGGACAACGGCTTGACCTACTACATTCGTAAAAACTCTTATCCGAAGGACCGCGTGGAGTTCCGTCTCGCCGTGAACGCCGGCTCCAACCAGGAGAACGACAACCAACAGGGCTTGGCGCACTTCACTGAGCACATGGCCTTCAACGGTATCGAAGGTTTCCCGAGCAACAGCGTGGTTGACCACCTGCGCAGCAAGGGTGTGGTGTTCGGTGCCGACCTCAACGCTTACACCAGTTTCGACGAGACGGTCTATATGATCCCCATGCCGCTCGACGATCCCAACAACATCGACCTCGGCCTCAAGATCCTCCGTGGCTGGGCCGCCGGTCTGCTTTATGACAACAAGGAGATTGACGAAGAGCGCGGTGTCATCATCGAGGAATACCGCCTCGGTCTCGGTGCCGACGACCGTATGCGCAAGGAGTACTGGCCTATCCTCATGAAGGATTCCCGCTACGCCGATCGTATGCCCATCGGTAAACTTGACATTCTGCAAACTTTTGATTACCAAGTGATCAAGGATTTCTATCACGATTGGTATCGTCCTGATTTACAAGCTGTTATCGTGGTTGGTGACATTGACGTGAAAGTTGTGGAAGACAAGATCAAGACGATGTTCGGCAACATCCCCGCCAAGCAGAACCCTCGTAAGAAAGAGATTTACGGCATTGGTGCCAACAAGGAGCCTCTCGTGGCTGTCTGCACCGATAAGGAAGCAACGGGTAGCCAAGTGATGCTCATCCGCAAGCACAAACACACCCCGATGAAGACGATCGGTGATTTCCGTCAGCAACTTTGCATTGACCTCTACAACACCATGTTGGATGCCCGTTTCTCAGAAATGACGCAAGATCCGAAATGCCCGTTCTTGGGTGCTAGTGGCGGTTATGGCGATTTCATTGGCAACACCGATGCGTATGCCATGGAAGCCATGGCCAAGGAGAACCGCATTCCTGAGGCATTGCGTGTGATCCTGCAAGAGGACTACCGCGTGCTGAAACATGGTTTCCTGCAAACCGAACTTGACCGTGCCAAAGAGGAACTTTTAGAGAACTATGATAAGGCCGCTAAAGAGGCCGACAAGACCGAATCCGCCCGTTTCGCTTCTCAATACATCAACAACTTCCTTCGTCAAGACCCCATCCCGGGTGCAAAACGCGAGAACAACTTTGCCAAAAAACTGGTTGAAGGCATCACGCTGGCTGAAATCAACGCTTTGGCCAAGAATTGGGTTACCGAAGACAATATGGTGGCTATCGTCACTGCTCCCGACAAGGAAGGTGTGAAAGTACCGACCAAGGACGAAATTCTTTCTATTTTGAAAGACAAATCCTTAGCCAATGTAAAACCTTACGTGGACACCTACAAAGATCAGGAAATCCTCGAAAAGGAGACCTTGAAACCCGGTAAAATCACCTCTGTGGAGAAAATCGAGGCCGTGGATGCCGAAAAATGGACTCTTTCCAACGGCATTACCGTTTATCTGAAGAAAACCGACTATAAGAACGATGAGATTCTTTTCAGAGCCAGCAGTAATGGCGGTAAAACCCTCTATCCTGTGAAAGACCTCGCTTCCGCTGATTTCGCATCAGAAATCATTGACCGCGGCGGTATCTCTGAAATTGACTATAACTCCTTGATGAAGAAGATGAAAGGTAAAAACGTTGGCGTTTCTCCTGAAATCGATCTGTTGACAGAAGGTTTCTCCGGTTCTTCTTCCCCGAAGGACTTGGAGTTTTTCTTCCAATACCTCAACGCTTTCTTCACTAACCCGCGTATTGACCCGAACGCCTACGATCTGGTGATGCAGGAAACCAAAGAGCAAATCAAGATGCTCACTACACAGCCGATGTTCAAATACTTAGGACAACTCATTGATATCGCCATGAACCACGATCCTTATACGAAGACTGCACTCACTATGGATGATGATTATCTGAACCAGGTCAACTTCGACCGTGCAGTGCAGATTTACAAAGAGCGTTTCGCTAATCCTGCCGACTTCACCTTCTTCTTCGTGGGCAACTACGACGAGAAACAAATGAAGGAATTCGTGGAACTCTACCTCGGCTCTATGAAGACTGACCCCAACAAGAAAGAGAACTACAACCTCAGCGTGCTGAAACCTCGTCCTGACAAAGCATCCACACAAACGGTGTATGCCGGTTCGGAAGAGCAAGGTTACATGGGCATGTATATTACCAACCCCATTGACTGGAGTTACAAGAACAGCATTATCGCCGACATGATTGGCGAAGCTTTGGATATCCAATTCGTCCGTATCGTGCGTGAGAAGATGGGTGATGTTTATTCCCCGATGGTGCAGATGGGTGCCAGCAAACTCCCGCGTCCGGAATTGACCCTGTTGATTCTTTTGGGTTGCGATCCCGTCAAAACAGACAAATTGGCCGATGCCAGTCTGAAAATCCTCAATGACTTCAAAGCTAAAGGTCCCGACAAAAAAACCATGGCTCTTGTGAAGAAGCAGATGATCAGCACCCGTGCCAAGAACATCCAAACCAACCGTTTCTGGTTGAGCTTCATCAGCAGCAAAATTATCCAAAACGAGCCACTTAACAACCCGTCTGAATACGATGCTATGGTGAACTCCATCACCAAGAAAGACATGATCGAGTTCATGAAGAAATACTTCAAACCCGAAATTTACACCCGTGCTGACATGCATCCGACCACGATGCAACATTAATAGTCAATTCTAAGAAAATTAGGCGGTGCTTATAAATTGCACCGCCTTTTTTTGTATCTTTGCACCTTAATTTTTGGAAAATATAACGATGGAGAAAATCATTATTTTAGACTTCGGTTCCCAGTACACGCAGCTCATTGCGCGTCGCATCCGCGAGCTGAACACCTATTGCGAAATCCTGCCTTACAACAAGTTCCCGTTCGGAGATCCTGACATCAAGGGGGTTATCCTTTCCGGAAGTCCGTTCTCAGTGAACGACGCCAACGCCTTCAAACCCGATTTGTCGGAAATCAGAGGCCACTATCCGCTGCTCGGCATCTGCTACGGGGCCCAGTACTTGGCGCAAGTTGGCGGCGGTGTCGTCGGGGCAAGCTCCACCCGCGAGTACGGCCGCGCCCACCTCGCCTTCGTGGAGGCCGACGATGTGCTGCTGAAAGGCGTTCCGCAAGAGAGCCAAGTATGGATGTCGCACGGCGATACTATCCTGCAACTTCCTGACAACTACCATATTATCGCCAGTAGCAAAGAGGTGAAGGTGGCAGCCTACCACATTCTGGAGGAACCCACTTGGGCGGTGCAATTCCATCCTGAAGTCTATCACTCCACCGACGGCACGACCATCCTGCGCAACTTTGTGCAGACCATTTGCGGTTGCAAGCAGGACTGGACCCCCGAATCGTTCATCGAAAGCACCGTGCGCGAACTGCGCGAGGAGGTCGGCAGCGACAACGTGGTGCTCGGCCTTTCCGGCGGCGTCGATTCCACTGTGGCGGCCGTATTGCTCAACAAAGCCATCGGCAAGCAGCTCCACTGCATCTTCGTGGATAACGGCTTGTTGCGCAAAGACGAGTTCTCCTCCGTGCTGGAACAGTACAAAACCTTGGGACTCAACATCAAAGGCGTAAACGCTTCCCAGCGTTTCTACGACGCTTTGCGCGGCGTGACCGATCCCGAGAAGAAGCGCAAAATCATCGGTGCGGGCTTCATCGAAGTGTTCGAGGAAGAGGCCCGTAAGTTGGACAATATTAAGTGGCTGGCGCAGGGTACCATCTATCCCGACCGCATCGAATCGCTCTCCATCACCGGCATGGTCATCAAATCGCACCACAACGTGGGTGGTCTGCCGGAGAAGATGAACATGAAGATCATCGAACCGCTGAAGCTGCTCTTCAAGGACGAGGTTCGCCGTATTGGCACAGCCTTGGGCATTCCCGAGCGGCTCATCAAGCGTCATCCGTTCCCGGGTCCCGGTTTGGGTGTGCGCATCTTGGGCGACATCACCCCCGAGAAGGTCCGGATCCTGCAAGAGGCCGATGCCATCTTCATCAACGGATTGTGGGACAACGACTTGTACGACAAAGTGTGGCAGGCGGGCACCATCCTGCTGCCGATTCAATCGGTGGGCGTGATGGGTGACGAGCGCACCTACGAGAACGCCGTGGCCTTGCGTGCCGTGCTCTCCACCGACGGCATGACCGCCGACTGGGCGCACTTGCCCTACGAGTTCCTCGCCAAAGTCTCCAACGACATCATCAACAAGGTTCGCGGCGTCAACCGCGTGGTCTATGACATCAGCTCGAAACCGCCCGCAACGATCGAGTGGGAATAGACCTTTTGTGCGACTTATAGAAAAAGTTGTATCTTTGCAGCGAAAAAAGATATATGACTGCGGAACACATACTGAAAAAATTAAAGGAGACTGCTAATAAGGCCCTCCCTCTCGGTGGTGTGGCACTCCTTTTTGGTTCTCAAGCAAGAGGAACTGCCACTGATGGCTCCGATTGGGATGTTTTGATAGTTCTTGACAAGGATAAAATCACCTATCAGGACTATGCTGAAGTAGCATATCCTTTCGATCAACTTGGATGGGAAGTGGATGCTATGATCAGTCCTGTTTTATATACAAAAAAAGATTGGGAGAAAGCAAGTTTCACGCCTTTTTATAAAAATGTCATGCGGGAGGGCGTACTGTTATGAGTCTAACGAATGAGGAACGACAGGCCGTTGTGAAACATCGGTTAGAAAAATCACACAAGGCTTTTTCTCAGGTCAAGAACATAGTTCCGATGGGATATTGGGAAATTGTGGCGAACCGCTTGTACTATGCCTCCTTTTACGCAGTCTCTGCTTTACTAATAAACAAAGGTCTGGTCGCACAAACGCACCATGGTGTTATGCATTTGTTCGGACTTCATTTCATTAAAACAGGGCTGGTGGAAAACCGTTACGGTGCCTTGTATGGCAGACTGTTCTCATTACGACAAACGGGCGATTACAGTGACACCTTTGACCTAACAGAAGAAGATGTTACACCTCTGATTGCTCCAACAGGGGAATTTATTGATGTTATCAATAAGTTGATTGCAGGAGAGTAACCGATATTAACCAACCTTTTTGTTACTGCGATAGTGACACGTGGCGTCATCATGGAGAAACGCAACATCAACCTGAGTTTTTTCCAAAGTTGCCGAAATTTTACTATTTTGGAAAAAACTCAACCCGATAATCCTTGATTTTAATAATTGAAACATTAAGAATATCAACCACATACGAATAACAATCAAAAAAATTTCACATTCGACGTAACAAAATCGTCCTTTTGTGCGACAAAGAGGATATAAGGGATTATTATCATCTGAATGTTAAACCAATTAAAATTATAACAATATGAAAATCAACCTCTTGCCCCCCCTCAATCTCGCCATTAAACGGCTGATTTCCATCATCCTCATCCTTCTGGCCACCCTCGCCGCCTCCGCCCAGGGCGAGTGGAAATGGGCGCATTACTGGAGCGGAGGTGATGGCTCTTTCGGCGACTATTATAATGAAATCACCAATACCGCCTTTGACGATGAGGGCAACATCTACGTCTATGGTACCATGGGTGGAGATGTGATATTCGATGGGTTGACTTTCCAATTTACAACGAATCCGAGCGTGTTAAGCAAAAATGATCGAACAATATTATTGGCCAAGTTTGACACTTTGGGCAACATGTTATGGCACAAAGAGATGAAAAGTGATAACGAAGCGGCCTCTCCTCGTTGGATGGAGATCAGAAACAACAAAGTGTTTGTTGCGGTCGATTGCGGCTTTTATGGTGAACAGTCAGATTCATGGCTTTACTATTGGGATACCCTAATAACAAGAACACAAATCAATGCGTTGCCACAAGAATTACAAAAACCACCATTTCAGGCGTTCAGCCGTTGGACATGCCTTGCACAGTTTGACCTGGATGGCAATCTTCTAAAGGATCATTTTCTTCAGGCATATTCCAGAGAATCGGTTTTTAATGGTAGCAATTGGCTTCGATTTAATTATAGTTTATGCTCTTTTGCGGGGACAGAAGTGACACCTGCACATGTAGATGAAGACGGTAACTTTTATATCTTTACTCCAATTCAATATGCAGGTGTTGAGGAGAGACCATATACAATAGTCGTGGATGATGACCCCGACAAGACATATAACTTGTATTTGCCAGGGAACACCGATTCTTCAAATATCCAATCCGTTATAAATAATGCAATGTTATATAAATTTTCTCCAACAGGAGAATTGTTATATGCCAAAATGTTAGTTGATCATACCGATGGGATTGCCCCTTCTTATTTATCAAGCGATAGTATAAATCGATATTTTTACACTTATTTCAAAGGCTTATCTTTTGACGAAGATGACAATATGTACTTGACTGGTTATGTTAATTTGGCCGATTGTTTGTATGGATTAGGTGGAGAACTTCACAACTATCCTGTTCATATTTGGTGGGACAGTGTTCATCATTTAACGATTAACGACATATCTTCGGCTGAACAGTGTAGCTTTATTGTCAAATATGATATTAGCGGAAATGTCATCTGGTGTAATCAATTATATTCAAGAGGAACACAAAATCCCAACAATGGCTTTGCTTTTGGAAATTGGTTTCGAAACAATTGTTATGATGAGAATGTATATGTATTAGGTGGGGCCGCTTATAACAACGATGAAGCGGCAATGATTTATTTTGATGATGAGAGCAACCTTTTACAACGCTTTCAAGACGAGATAACGGACATTTGTTTCTTTGTTAAATATGACAAAAACACTGGTGAATATGTCAACCATGGAATTGTACCTTCTGCAAATGCGACCACAAGTTTGACACCAGCAATTGTAAACAATAGGGTTTTTGCTATGTCAAGGTATCAAACTATTGGCTATGGCTACCTGTTGTCAGAATGGCGCAATGACGGCACATTTATAAAAGCAGACACTATATCAAGCAACAATACCATTGAAATGATTAGGTCTATAGGGTCCGTTATAAATGAGAATGGCTATATAACTCTTTCCATTACAGCAACTTCTTCTGTAAATTTCAGTAACAATGTCTCTGCCAATTGTCCTTCTGGACAATCCAGCGCAGTTTTCGCCCTCTATCACAATCCCGAGTTCACCCAGCCCTTCGTCCCCGACGACTCCGTGGGCATCAACGAGTACTACCAGAACCGCGAGCGCGAAATCTACCTCTACCCCAACCCCACGGACGGGCATACAACCGTGTGCGGCTATATGTACGGCTACCGCAGCATCGAGTTGCTCGACCTCCAGGGCCGCAAACTGGCCACCCTCCTGGAATCACCCGCCGGCACGTCCCTACCGGTGATCGACCTCTCGCCCTATCCCGCTGGCACATACCTCGTGAAGATCAACTTCGAGCGAGGGGTGAGCGTGGTGAGGAAGGTGGTTAGGAGTTAGCAGTTAGGAGTTAGCAGTTGCGCTGGCGGGGCGGAGGCTCAGGCGAAAAGTTCACTTTCACCACGCCGGTGGTATCCGCATATTCGCCCGTGTCAATGACTTTTTTGTTTCTTCACAATTACTGATGCAATAATCTCAGGTGGAAAAATATATATGTCCAGCAATTTGTTTGGTCGTCGAGGACAAACTCTCGTGACAAAATGATTTCTGGCTACGGCACATCAGTGCCGGCGCGGGCGAATTCCCCTTCTTTTTAAGAAGGGGTGCCCGAAGGGCGGGGTAGTAATATAGGCATTCTTATTCCTTTTTTTCACAATCCTCATGCTCATAATTATCCACAATGAAGTTCCTCAAATCCGACAGCATAATGTTCACATGCTGCAGGACATCATAATCTGTCGTGTGGAAGACTTTCAGCCCGAGCCCCTCCAGATATTTGTCCCGTTGTGCGTCATAGTCCGCTTTTTCATTGTGCGAGCCTCCGTCGATCTCTATCACAAGCCCAAGCCTCTTCACAAAGAAATCCACAATGTAGTTTCCGATGACTTTCTGCCTGTCGAAATCGAGACCATGAAACATCTTTTTGTGAACCTGTTTCCAAAACGCAATCTCGGCCATGTTGCCGGCTCTGCGATTTTCACGCGCATAGGCTAACAACTCCCTGTTTTCCGGGAGGTTGTGAACATAGTGGTCTTTGATTCGAATATCGTTGATGATGGTCATTTTTTTCACAAGGAATTCTGATATTTTAATATTACTACCCCGCCTGCCGGCACCCCTTCTAAAATAGAAGGGGAATTGTCCCGCGCCGGCACTGATATGCCGTAGCCAGAAATCATTTTGTCACGAGAGGTTGACCTCGGCGGCAAAACAAATGGCTTGAAAGATACCTTTTGGCACCTGAAATTATCGCATCAGTAGTGTTGTTTCATAAGAGATTCCTTTTATTTTGAGTTTTCTGAATTTTCATCTGCAAACATACAAAATCATTTCGAGAAAATCAAGGAAAATCTTAACTTAACTCATTATGAATCAAAGTAATAAAAATGACATTTTTCGATTGAAAAGTTGCTGTGTCTGGAAAGAAAGTTGCAAAGTGTAAGAAATGCACAAAACAGTAATTGGCGATGCCTTGGATTGACTGTCTGGAATTTTGGAAGATTTTATTCGTCAGGGTGCTTTTTCCGTTTACCCTAACCCGTCCCCGAGCAGATCACCATCGAGAGCGAGCAGCTCCCTATAATTGAAAAAGTTGTATCTTTGCAGAAAATAATAATCAGAAAAAAAGGACACGAAAACTTGTCACTCAGATAGATAGGTAACAGGTATGATGATCGAAGAACCCATACTCCCGCAACTTCCCGATTTTGAGGAATACATCCAGCAGGGCGAGCCAGACCGGCGGCAACGCGCCGAAAACTGGCAGATCGCCATCGGCCTGCAGGCGGTAGATGGTCTGCACACTTCGGAGTACCTGCAACAGACAGCACGGCAGCATATTGAAGGGGAGATTACAGCCAAAGAGGTGAGTGATCTCGTCAACAGTTATTATAAGTCGCAATCAGGCTGGCAATCGTTAGAGAAGGAACGAACAGAAGAGGCGGACAAAGTCTCTTCCCGAATCTCAGAACTACTTGCTGAAAAAACATTTGACTTTACGACTGCACAACTGATTTCCATACATCGCCGGCTGTTTACAGGTTTGTTTAAGTTTGCAGGACGCATTCGGGATTACAATATCATTAAAAACGAATGGGTTTTGAATGGAGATACCGTTTTATACTCCAGTGCTGACTTGATTCATGATTCCCTCGAGTATGATATTTCCCAAGAGAAAACTTTCAAATACAGCGGGATGACTGCCGAGGATTCTATAAAACATCTTTCCCGTTTTTGCGCTGATTTGTGGCAAATCCATCCTTTTGGCGAAGGAAACACCAGAACTACAGCGGTCTTTATGATGAAATATCTTAGAGCATTAGGATTCGATATGGTGTCGAATGAACCTTTTTCCCAACATTCCTGGTATTTCCGAAATGCTTTAGTCAGAGCCAATTACAACAACCTTCAAAAAGGAATACATGCCACTACCGAATTTTTGGAAAAATTCTTCCGAAATTTGCTTCTCAATGAAAAGAAATTATTGAGAAACAGAGAAATGCATGTGCTTTGGTCTGACAATCTCGAGTTTCAAAGTGCAAAAGCAATCTCCCAAAGTGCAAATAATGAAGCCCCGTTGCCTCCAAAGTGCAATTTTTGCACTTTGGAAGAAGTCGCTGTCCTACAATGTATCCTTAAACAACCCAATATCACGCAAAAGGAAATGGCTGCCATTATAGGAAAATCTGAACGGACAATCAAATCCATAACCATAAGACTTGTAGAACAAGGCATCATTTCCCGCAAAAACGGCAAACGAAACGGCTTTTGGGAAATCATCAACAACTAACCAAATAACCCTTAACCTGTCAATAACCCATAACCCATAACCTATAACCATTAACAATGATTCTCATCAACATCGGAGACGAACTCCTCTTAGGACAAGTCATCAACACCAACGCCGCCTTCATCGGGCAGCAGATGGCCCTGGCGGGCATCGAAATGACAGAATGCGTCACCATCGGCGACGACGAGAATGCTATTCGCAGTGCCATCGAAAATGGATTTGCCAAAACGAATTTGCTGATTGTCACCGGCGGACTCGGGCCCACCCGCGACGACATCACCAAAAAGGTCATCTGCGACTACTTCCACCGCGAACTGGTGGTGGACGAGCCGACCTTGGAGTGGGTACGCGAGATTTTCGCCGCCCGCGGGATGGAACTCACGGAGACCAACAGCCACCAGGCCGACGTGCCCACAGGCTGCACCGTCCTGAAAAACACCTTGGGTACCGCCCCCGGACTCTGGATAGAACAGGACGGCAAGATCCTCGTCGCCCTTCCCGGCGTGCCGTTCGAGATGGAAAAACTTATCTGTGAGGAAGTTCTGCCGAGACTGCAGGAAATCTTCCACCACGAGCACGCGGTGCTCTACAAAGTACTGCAATGCACTGGCATCAGCGAGAGCAACCTCTCCGACCAGCTCACCGACTTTGAGGCGCAGCTGCCGGAGAACATCAAATTGGCCTACCTGCCGAAACCGGGCATCATCCGTCTGCGGCTGACCGCTTCGGGTGCCAACAACGAAGAACTGCAAACTTCTCTGAACCAGCAGTTTGAGAAACTGAAAACCGAGGTGGGCTCGTTGGCCTTCGCCGACGAGGACATCCCGATGGAAGCCGTCATCGGCAAACTACTGCGCGGGAGCGGTCGGCGCGTGGCCACCGCCGAAAGCTGCACCGGCGGTTTCATCGCGCACCTGATTACCTCTGTGCCAGGCAGTTCCGAATATTTCCAAGGGAGCGTGGTCTCCTACAGCAATCAGGTGAAGCGCGACATCCTCAACGTACGGGAGGACAACCTCAAGAAACGCGGCGCAGTGAGCGAGCCGGTGGTCAGCGACATGGCCCTCAACGCGATGGATCTCTTGGATGTCGATTACGCCGTGGCCACCTCCGGCATCGCAGGTCCCGACGGTGGCACTGCCGAGAAACCCGTCGGCACCGTCTGGATGGCCGTGGCCACCCCCACCCGACTGGTTACCAAAGAGTTCCATTTTGGGAAGCACACCGGCCGGAAGCAAATCATTGAGCGGGCCGCCCACGCCGCGCTCAACATGCTGCGCATCGAAATCGAGAAAGACCTCCGCCGATGAACGCGCAAATCGCTCGTTTCCGGCAATATTTAGTCTATGAAAAAGGCCTCTCACCCAAGAGCGTGGAGGCCTATTTGCACGATGTGCAGCTGTTGGCGGACTTTCTGGGCGAGGACAAAATAGCCGACGCCACTTTCGAGGAGTTACAGAAGTTTCTGAAACACCTATACGAATCAGATTTCAACGCACGGTCGCAGGCACGGATTGTCTCCGGAATGCGAGCTTTCTACCGCTACCTCATCTATGCCAACGTGCGTGAGGACGACCCGACGGAGCTGTTGGACGCGCCCAAAATCGGAATGCATCTCCCTGATGTGCTGACCGTTGAGGAAATCCAAAGCATCATGGACGTGATAGACTTGAGCACGCCGGAAGGTCACCGCAACCGCGCCATGGTGGAGGTAATGTATGGTTGTGGGCTGCGTGTCAGCGAGTTAGTGACCTTGCGGCTCTCCAACCTCTTCTTCGACGACGGTTTCATCAAGGTGGTCGGCAAGGGCAACAAAGAACGGCTGATTCCCATCGGAAAAACGGCCATAAATGCTGTAAACCAATACGTTGAAGGCAAACGTAAACTACTGAAAATCAAGAAGGGCGAGGAAGATTATGTCTTCCTAAACCGCAGAGGCGCGCATCTCACCCGCGAAATGGTCTTCATGCTCGTGAAGAAGTGGGTAGCAGCGGCGGGCATCGACAAGACAGTGAGTCCGCACACGTTCCGGCACTCCTTCGCCACGCACCTCATCGAAGGCGGTGCCGACCTCCGCGCCGTGCAGGAGATGCTCGGACATGAAAGTATCACGACTACGGAAATCTACACGCATCTGGACCAGGATTACCTGCGGACGAACATCGCGTTGTTCCATCCGAGGTATTGATATAGAACCTATTTAGTTTCTATGTCGTCAGCAATACGCATAATCTTCTCTGCAGGAATACTCATTTTCCATTCGGGCTAACCCTAATTATTATTCATGAGCTCGTTTGATTGGGCATCAAACCTGATGATTTGTTTTCGCTTCTGCGCCGTAGCTTTTTGTTTTTTCATAATCACAGTTTTTTCATTTCATCGTGGCAAATATATAACAAAATCCATTCTTTTTAATGGTTTTTGCAAAATTCTTCCAAGTTTGATTTTCAATGTTTTAGAAAAATTTATTAACAATTCCAATCTGAATAGTTAAGTTTTTAATGAATATTTTGCGGGATTTTTTTGTTTTCTTGAAATTGTTTAACTTTCAAACAGGCGAAAATCCCGCTACAACTACATCCACAACCTCGCTTCGACACCTATATCGCACACGTGGATATAAAGACGGGTGTTATTAATGTGAAGTTTGTGTTGTTGCGGGAATTCGTATCTTTGCTGCGTCAAAATAACATTGTAAAGTTATGAATAACAAAAACCATATTATCACCTTGTGTTTTGCCGTCGCAATACTGCTTGCAGGCTGTGGGGTACTGTACGATTTCAAACCCATAAAGCAGTTTGATCAGAAAGAATATGACAAGATGATTACTTCTGTCTTGGACCGGGATTTCAAAATCAAACCTATAGTCAGTGAGTACGAGCAGTTTGACGCTTATCGGACGTGCATCCAGGACAGTTTATGGCAACATCAGACTGCTGTCCAGCCGGTTCAAATCCTCTATTTCAAAAAAGATTCGCTTCTCTCCTATCACATTAATTGCACGGCAAAGGGCGGACTCTCCAACCTGAACTGGAATACGGATCAACGGTTTGAAACATTCCCGCCGGCGACGGCTGTCCCCATCACTCCGCAAATGCAGAATCTATCGAAAATCAGAGACATTTACGGGATCAACGATGACTCCGAGTACCTGATTGTAGTGTTTTGGACCAATATGCTTCCGAAAATCTCAAAATCGGCCATTGAAACAGTCAAGACCAATTTGCGCGAAAACGGGGCCGTCAACAAAGCGGGCCTCGTGTTGGTCAACACGGACAAATTTTACGTGACACCGTAATGAACCCCGTCACAAAACTTTTCGCCCTATTCTGCGCACTGGCGCTCCTGCTCCCCGCGTGCGTCACCGTGCGTGACATCGACGGGAACCGCTACCGCACGCTGAAAATCAACGGAATGCGGTGGATGGCTTTGCTTCTCATTTTTTGAGATTCAGGGTGTAGTTTTTCATCCCCCTTTGTAGTCAAAAGGAAAACAATGTCTGAAAGA
>R25__coassemble_799_pt1 | contig 17400 bp, 17 predicted proteins | sample R25__metabat2_low_PE_038 | metagenome-assembled genome bin R25
CTCCATTGCCGCCGCGCCGGAACGGTCGAGATGAAATTTTGGTGCGGTCGCCCTGGTATGTCATGTTGCCCATGCAACTTGTTCCCGCATTTTTCGTACTTTTGCCCCCTCAAATCCCCAAAAAATGAAACACGAAGTCAACCCTAAAGATACCCCGCGAGCATTCGCCTTCGAGATGTGGATGACGGCACCGATGCCGATGGTGACGCTGGTAAAGACGATGGATGTGAGCAAACTGCTGAGAACCAGCCGGAAGAGCGGCGTCAAGTTCAACACGCTGATGTGCTGGTGCATCGGGAAGACCGCCAGCCGGACTGAGGAACTGCATCTGCTGCCCGAGGACGGCAAGCTCTTCCGCTACGACCAGATCGCCGTCAATGTGGTGGTGCGCAACCGCAAGGGCGGGATCAACTCCTGCGACATCCCCTTCACCGACGACCTGCAGCAGTTCAACCGCGACTACATCGCGCTGACCACCAAAGTGGCGGAAGAGTGCGAGAGTAGCTTCCTCGACGGCTATATGATTGTCGGCACCTCCGCGATGATCCAGACCGAGCTCGACTGCATCGTCAACCAATACACTGACAAGTTCCTCAACCCGATGGTGATGTGGGGCAAATACCGCAAAAGCTGGTTCAAGACGCTGCTGCCCGTCTCGTTCCAGTTCCACCACGTGCAGATGGACGGTGGGGATGGGGCTCGCTTTCTCGAGGCATTGCAGAAAACCATCGAAACAGTATGAGTCCTGCTTGGCGTTCATCCTCTTTGCCATCGACCGGAAGAACCTCCTGGCAATTCTCTTCGCCACAGCATTTGCCGTATGCCATCTGGTGTTTGCGGTCGCGAATTTTATAGTCAAATGAAACACCTCCCAAACTTCATAACAGCCTTCCGGTTCCTTGGCGCTCTCGGTCTCCTCTTCTTCGATGTGGGAAGTGTCGCCTTTTGGGTAATATATTTCGCCTGCGGACTGAGCGATATGGGAGATGGTTTTTTGGCAAGGAAGTTCCACTGCGAAAGCAAAACGGGGGCAATGATGGACAGTCTTGCGGATTTGGTGTTTGTGGTCAGCAGCTGCATAAAGCTGATCCCTGTCTTGATCCTTCCCCATTGGCTTTGGTTCTGGGGCGCTGCAATCGTCGTCATCAAAGTCATCAACCAGATTTCCGCCATGGTGATGTACAAGAAATGTCTCTTCCCGCACACCATCGCCAACAAAGCGGCCGGTCTTCTGCTTTTCGTCGGAGTTCCATTGACCCTGCTTCTGGAATCTATTGTGCCAATAGCTATCATAGTCATTGTCGCGACCTTTGCCGCCGTTCAGGAGGGACATTTCATAAGGACAAGGTCGGTTTGAATTGCAAATAAATTGTCTGTTTATTTGCAAAAAAATATATTTTTGCGATTCACTAAACCTATGACAAAATGAATAAAAAACCGACATTCGTATCCCGTGACATTATGACTTCCGACGAGGGCTATGTGCAATGGATGGCCGACATCAAACAGCGTTTCCGCCAAAGCCAATTGAAAGCCGCAGTTCGAGTGAACACTGCCATGCTTGAGTTTTACTGGAGCGTAGGCCGTGATTTGGTGGCGCTACGTGCAGAAGAGCGTTGGGGAGCTGGCGTAGTAAAGCAATTTGCCCTCGATATGCGGCAAGCATTCCCTAATGAAACAGGCTTCTCATATTCCAATGTGAAATATATGAAGCAATGGTATTCGTTTTATTATGAAAGAGTTACAAAAGGCCAACGACCCGTTGGCCAAATTCGTCACCAAGCTGGTGACCAATTAGAAGTCGTTGAAAAAAAACAGCAGGTTGCTGGCCAAATTGAGACTCTGAAAAAAGGCCAGCAGGCTGCTGGCCAATTAGAGATGCCCGAAATTTTTGGCAGAATCCCCTGGTTCCATCATGTCCAAATCATTTCCAAATGCCAATCTCTCGATGAAGCCTTGTTCTATATCAATAAAGTGGTGGAAGAAGGCTGGAGCCGTAGCAGACTTGAGAATCAAATAGCCGCCAATCTCTTCGGAAGCCAAGGAGCAGCCATTACCAACTTCTCAAGCACCTTGCCCGACACGCAGAGCCAATTGGCGAAAGAGATACTGAAAGACCCCTACCATTTCGACTTCCTTTCGATGAAAGAGGAATACGAGGAGGAGGACCTGGAAGATGCGCTTGTGTCCAAGGTGACTCAGTTCCTATTAGAATTGGGGAAAGGATTCTCCTACGTTGGGCGGCAGATGGAGCTGCAAATGCCGGATGGGCAGACCTTTTTCCCGGATTTGTTGTTCTATCACATACCGCAGCACCGCTATGTCGTCGTCGAGTTGAAAGTGGTGAAGTTCATCCCCGAGTTTGCCGGCAAGCTGAACTTCTACGTCACTGCCGTTGACGAGTTGCTGCGAGCCGAGGGCGACAACCCCACCGTGGGACTGATCATCTGCAAATCGACCGACAAGACCGTGGTGGAATGGTCGTTGAAGGACATCAACAAACCGCTTGGCGTATCCACCTACCAGCTCGAGCAGGTGGTGGAGCGCACGGTGAGAGAGTTGGAGCAGAGGAAAGGAGATGGTTCGCGCAAATAGGTTTCGTGAATTATTCTTATCCGCATAACCCGTACTTGGCGGAAGTCTTGTACCAGATGGGCTATATCGAGAAATACGGCACAGGCATCACAGAAAATATCCGCAGGATGCAAGAGGCTCGTCTCCTTGCTCCGGAGATAGACTTGAGCGCCGAGTTCGTCACCACGATCTGGCGCGATAGTGATGCAACTGAAAGTTCAAATGTTGCAACTAATATTGGAACTGATATTGGAACTAATGATGCAACTGATAGTGGTGCTAATGATCTGACAAGCAATACTAATAGTACTATTAATATTGGAACTTCCGGAAACAGTGTTGCAACTGACCATTTGACGGAGAACAAGCGAATCGTGGATAGAATAGTAAAAAAGAAAGTCAAGCCAAGAATGACAAAAGAGCAGTTGCGGGAGTGCATCATCGAAGCATGTGTTGTAGATCATTCAATTGATGAATTGGCTACGCTTTTGAAAAAGAGTCCAGACTATCTGCAAAATTTCGTGATTCCTGATTTGGTCGCCGACGGAACGCTCTTACGCACCAAACCGAGTCATAGTCCAGGGCAGACATACATGACGAATCCGAAACTTGATAAGTAGGATTGAAGGGTTGTTGGTGCGGAAAAAACTTGAGCGAGAAAGTTGTGTTTTTGCCGACGATTGAATGAGATTGAGAAACAATAAAAACTTTTCTGAAATGTATATCACAAAGGCAAATTTCAAGAGGATAATTAGAGAAATAGATGTGCCACAGGACTATAAATTTGAAGATTTGATCTTGTGGAAAGCACCTGACGGAAAAGAGTATAAAGGTGATTGGAAGTCTAATAAATCAAATGTATTTACTGCCATTTTTTCACAATGGGTGAAAAACCATTTGTTGGCCTTCAAAGCCTTTTGCAAGGGCGACACAAGCTTGCTAAAGTACATATATAATCGTATTGAAAAACCAACAGATTCGTTGAGGTATATTCGAGCAGAGAAGAGTCCCGTGTACCATTCGGACATCAATTGTCCAGCCATGAAATCTGATTATGAACGTATCGCTATCCCAGAACAAATTATTAAACAAGGTAGAGATGCTGTACTTGATTTTAGGAGGTATTGGAACGAACAATCGGATTTAAGAGAAAAAGACATGTCGGCTTTTGTAGAAAGTGTAAATCTAATATTTAGTCCTAATCCACCAATTTTAGACCGTGATTTTGAATCCACGACCATTCCTAATTCCGGTACTCAGAATATCAAGGACAATCGCTCCGTCATGGAAATTAATGATGAGATAACACGTATTTGGATGGAATTTGTAAACTGGATAAAAGAAGACCGAAAAAAGCGACTGAATATTTGTCTTGAATTTGGCTACCTTTCTGGAATGGGCAATAGCGATAAAACCATTGATAGAGAATTGCCGAATGGTCTGACCGAAGAAGAACTAAAGAGGGTACTGGTAGTCATTGAAACATACAAAAAACAAATATACAACCAACTTCAAGAATTATATATGCGACAATATATTCCCGACCTAAATGTTGATGACAGTTTACTCAAAAGCCTTGGATTTGAACCTTGTTACATATGTGCCATGCACGAAGGAGGACTTTAGAATGAACATTATATTTGTACAGTTGCCTTAAAGTTGCTCAAAGATTGCTTCTTTTGAATCTCTAAAGTGATATATCCTTTTGGTGGCAATCCCTCATCCTAACGAATAGTTTTGGTTTCTTCACGTGGATGGACAACCTCCACTTTACCCAACGAGACTTATTAGACGGCCTTCATCGTAAACATGCTAATCTTAAATTAGGTGGTAGGTGTTACTCCTCCATCATCTTTTGATATTTCTCCTGTCTTTTCTTTATTGAAGATTCAAACATAACAAGGTCTGCCCTTCCAATTGTAGTGTACATAAGATAATGTGGCACGGTTTGTGATAAATCGTATTTAAAGCCCTCCACATCTTCTCCAGTTTTTTACTTTTTGTATATCTTGGCTCTATTTTTAAAAAACATAGAGAGAGTATTTACTTTACTTGTCAGCATCGGGTCCATAAGCTCTGCGCCCTCTTTTCTGGCATTCTCAACCAAGGGTGTCATAATAAATGATGTCCTTAATATATGAGATATAAAAGCAAGCCAATTCCTGTGTATGTCTTGCTTGGCCGCGATATTCAACTGGTTTAGGATTCGAATATAAAGCATAGATGATTCATCAACATCCAAAGGCAGGTATGAAGATGTCACGGCAGATGCACCAACCTCCAAAAGTGCATTGGCTACTGTGTTGACATCGTTGTAACAAGGTGCTGTATTGCAAGCTGAGATAAAAACCAGCCTAGCACAAATACCTCTTTCAGCAATATCTTTGGGATACACTTTTTCATTGCCCATATAGATAAAGCTCTGATGATTTTGAAGGTCTGCACCTCCATGTGTATCTATAATCAGGAATTCCGGCTTATGCTTTTTCACCGCATTTTCAAACTCTTCCAAACTTTGGCACACTTCTGTTTTTGCACCTAAAACACCTGCATAAATGTCGGCTTTATCCTGCCATTTCTTAAAAGCAGGCTCCCTGCAACCATATACCAATAGTGTTTTGGTCAATATATCTTCCGAAATTCTGTAAAGATTATAAAATCTCGCGATTCCATAGTGCATCAACAATCCCGATGAAGGTGTTTCTGGCATACGACATACGTCGTGTGTGAACCCAAGAGGCACACCATTAACTTCCATCCATTCTATCGGTAGATCCGTCATAGCCACAATCTGCGCTGGCATATTCTCAAGCATTTTTGCTGTTTTAGGAGCCAATAACTTCTCAGCCATCGTTTCTCCTACTTTATGGATGGCTTTATCGTATGCATTGCGATCTTTAGAATAGGCCAATTGTATATTATTCTTCGTCCCCACAAACGAAAGCTCTGTGTTAATACTCTTGCAAATAATAGGCAGTCTCAAGTATGGCGAAAACTTGAAAGAGCAATGAAGGTAAGCTACAAGGTCTAAAAAATCCAATCTGTCAGCGTGAAAGTGGTTAATGAAAGTATTATTCTTCCAAAAATCTCCACCTGTATCTTCTGCTCTAACATCATAACAATAGTTTGGTGTCTCTTCAAGTTCCACAATCTTGTCTATCTGTTGCAGCTCTTTTTCGCTATTGGCTATTTGTTTGAAGAAATCCCTAACGTCCTTATTTGTATATGGAGCTGCAACTACAATAGGTGGATAGTTCTGGTCGCTGAAGCCCAAAGATTTTTCGGAATTTGTTCTAAAGGTATCAAAGCACAGGCTATACAATTGTCCCAGTATGTCCACCGATTTTTCCTGCCTTGACCACGCATACATATCAGCTAACGCTTCGCTCGATTTTTCTCCCATACGCGCTACTTCCAAATCGCTGTTGATAAACGTGCCAACACCCCAGTTTCCTAATGCTGATGCCAAGGTGAAGAATGTGATATTAGCAGGATTAAAATAAGGAAATATCACACTGCCACCACATAACGGCACACACAAAGGGGCATCTATATTCGACATTAATGGTTGTGCATAGTCAAATAAAAGATCAAAGAACTCCTTCTCTGAGGTTACTACCTGTGGCATAATGAATTTTCCTTTCTGAATTTCTTCTATCCAGAACACACAGTTCATCGTACAAACTCTTGAAAGACTGACATTCATTTCCCTCAGTTCATCATCATCTGTGCAGATTAGAAACACATTAAGTCCCTTTGATAGAGCCATGTTCAGGGACGGATCTTCAATAGAATCGTTGAAGACAAAGTCAACTTCTAACCCACTTTTGTTTCCAGATAGTATCACGTGTTGGAAATAATTACATCCGTGAAGGAAATGAAACACGTTGTGAGGCAGATTTGTCAGATAGTGAAGTAGGTTATGTCTCATGCATAATGGTGGCAGAACAGCAATGGGATTGGATTCCGTTCTCCTACCTAGCATTACAAAGTAATGAATCATTCCGTATGTAATATCTTCCGTCTCCATATTATGGTTTTATTGTTCTGCAATAATATCTGTATGGTCTGGAAGAATATTCCTGAAATAATCTAAGCATCCGCGAGGGACAACAATTTTGGTGAGGTATTCGCTATGAAATGCATCTCTTCCTACCTTAATGTCACGGCTGTTTATTGTTACTCTCCTTAAACAGCCATAAAACGCGCAATCACCAATAAAGCGAGTTGAGCTTGGTATTGTTATTTCATGAAGATTTAAACACATTTCGAAAGCGTATGGTTTTATTTCAATTAATGAATCTGGTAAAACAACACGTTCTACACAAGTGTGATTGAAGGCTTTTTCTTCTATTATTTGTACAGGCGGTTCAATCACTATCTCTTTTGCTTTACACGATGCAAATGAATATGGACCAATAGATGAGGCTTCGTTAATAATCAGTTTTATTGATTTTTTATTCAGACAAGATATAATTGTTGAATGGTTTGAGGAATATAAGATTTCATTTTGAAGTGTAAAATAACGGGAATTATTGATAACTTCATAATTATCACCCAAAAATGGGTTTCCTTCCATTACACTCACTTGAGCAGGGATTGTGATTTGTTTTAGATTTTTACAATCAATGAATATGCCCTGTCCGATGTATTTCAAAGATTCAGGAAAAGCTATGTTACTAAAATCGCAATATGCGAATGCTTCTTGCTCAATTCTTTCAATAGAGTTTGGTAAATGTATTTCTTTCAGAGATCTTTGCCATGGAGCAAAAAAGAAAGCTCTTTTTTTTATAGTTGTAGTTCCTTCCAACACAGAATACCTTTCCAATGGTTTTGTCGCTCTTATCACGGATTTCTTATCTAAACTATATATTACCCCAAAATCATCCATCCACATGCCACTTTCTTCCAAACTCAATGTTCTTTTTTTACCTGGGAGGTTGTGTGCTATACCCGGTAGTTTTCCTATCTCTACCCCGAAAGAAAGCCAAGTGGTTTCAACGGAACTCTTTCTATCAAAAGCATCATAAGCGACTCGTTTAATAGTGAATGGTAGATATAATGTTTTAAGTGATTTACACCACCAGAACGCAAATCTTTCTATTTCGGTTACCCCATTAGGAACTCTGAATTCTTGCAATGATGAGCAGCCTGAAAACGTATCTTTTTTAATAATGCTTATTCCTCCTTCTTCGATAATCACTGTCTTCAAAGCTTTGCACGACGAAAAGGCACCACAACCGATAGCTTCTACTGAAGAAGGAATTATTATTTCTTCCATCAGTTCACAATTCTTGAACGCGTTTTCTCTTATTTCCTTTACACTGGTTGGTATCTCAATTCTTTTGAAATTGCTGATACATGATATTATTTCACGTTTGTCATTTGAATACAAGATGCCGTTTTCCATCTCAAAACAAGTAGAATGATTTATTATTTGCTCTATACCAGAATCAGCAAACGGATTCACCCCTATCTTTCGTACCTGAGACAGAAGGGTAATAGATTTCAGTGAAGTGCATCGGCAAAAAACAAAATCACCTATTTCTGTAACACCATCAGGGAGAGATATTTCTGCCAATGATTCACAATGATCGAAGAGGTTGTTGCTTAAGATTTTAAGGCTTTTGGGTAAGGATGCCCGTTTCAGAGAAGTACACCAACTGAATGCCCCCTCGTCAATTGTGACATTTTCACCCTCGATAACAACTTCCTCTAAAAAACTATTGTTTTCAAAACCACCTTTACCAATATGAGTGACTGTTTTTGGGATGATTACTCTTCTTACATTTGCTGAACCTATGGAAAAAAATCCATTTCTATCAGCAAATGAATAATCACCTATTATTGTGACACAAGAAGGAATTGTAAAGGTATCAGTTTCCTCACTATCTTGTATTATGTGCCTGAAACAATGTATCAATGTGCCTGTTTCTTTTGCGATCAAGCAGTCAGAATCTACAACAAAATAGGGAGACAATGATTCGATTGTATTTAATTTCTCCGTTCCAGCAAATGGGTTTTTGCCAATATAGGTAAGCCTCGGTGGTAGCGTGATTTTTGTAAGATTACTGCATCCTGAAAAAGAAAAGTCTCCAATTGCTATTACGCTTGGTGGGATATCTATTTGTGCAAAAGGGCAGGAGTTATAAGCATACTCTTTCCCCAAATAAGAATTATTGTTTAGATGAAATGCGTAGTCGCAAATGTATTTAGTGCCATCAAGTATCTTATACTGTTTCTGTCCTTGATTATTGTCCTGGAAATAGTCTTTGTCCAAACACAAAAAGCACTGCATTCCGTTTGTGTAAACACCGCCCTTTCTGTCGTGATAATCTAAAGACCTCCATGTACTATGCAAAATACGTCCTTTTAATGGGAAGTCCATCGGTAAATTTGCCATATAAGGGACTATATTAGAGAATAGGTGCCCTGACTGAGGTAATAGACCTTCTGATGTGTTTGTATAACCAACAATACCCTTAGGCATTGCCATGCCTGCATTCTCAACATCTGCTCCTTCGGGAAGAAAAAGTCTGAAATCATCACCGCACCATTCGAATGCATTTTCCGCAAAAACTGTTTTAGGGTTATCATAAAAGCATCGTTTTAAACTGGAAAATGCGCTTTCACCAACATGCTCCATTGAGTATGGCAGACGAATTTCTTCTAAGTCATCGCAATTACCGAATGCCCAAGAGTCGATTTGTTTTACTCCTCCGGACAAAACAACATCTTTTAACCTCTTACATCCAGAAAACGCATTCGCAGAAATGTTTTTTACTGTTCCTGGAATATATATTTGGTTTAAGGATTCACAGTATTCAAAGGCTGATTCCCCTATTGTTTTTGTGTATTTAGGCAGAACAATGTCATATAGGGATTTACAGCCCAAAAAACAAGCTTCGCCAATCTCAATGGTGGTGCCCTTGAAAACAACTCGCTTAAGTGCTTCGCATGAAATAAAAACAGGGCCTTCTAATATTTCAACTGTTTCAGGGATTGTTATATTTTCTATTGCTGTTTTAGAAAACGCACATTTTCCAACACTCTTAGTGTTTGCGGGCAAGGTGATATCATATAGCACTTCGCAATGAGAAAAGCAATATTCGCCTATTTCTATGCTTGTTCCTTTAAATGAAACGTGTTTGAGTGTTTTGCAGAATGCAAAAGCTTTAGATTTTATTACTTCAACACTTTTAGGAATTGTAATACTCTGAATTTGCGAGTTGCAAGCAAAAGCTTCTTCACCAATAACCTTAATACCTTCAGGTATTTCATAGAGTTCATTATTTCCCTCATAGGAAATAAGTGTTTCTTTGTTTTGTGATAATTTTGCCCCATCAATAAACACAAAGTTTTCAATCGATTCATTATGGGTTTCTTCTGACATATCTGACCTTTTTTGGGCGGCAAAACTACAAAAAAAGCCGTCACATACTACCACGGCTTTCAAAACTGATCAAATCAGACTGATGCGAAAAGATGTTTGCTATGGTGTCACGGTCTCGTCACTGAAGTTTGTTGATTGCCTATGAGAGAGTCCATTACGCGGTATAGACCTATGCGTTGAGGGTATCATAAACACACAAGACACCTCCCTCTTTGCAAGCCTTGCAAACCCCTCCCTCATCACCCGAAATATCGTATTTTTGCGCCGGTTAATAATTGTAAGAAAGAGTGCTCATATTATGAATGATACACTGCCAAAAGAAGTTCATCGTCAGAAGGCGTTGTTCAGCCGGGACCTGCCTTTTAAGCCTCAATATGGCATGATGCTGTATGTCGAGGCGTGCGCGAATGAAGATATCGACGGGTACTTTCACAAGAATATGGAGAAGGCTGTCAACATTTTAGGCGAATCGTTCACCTATTTGCCCGCGATGTTGGACAAGCTGGCGCAAATTGTGGAGTACAACTGGCCGGAGACCGATTCCGCATGGATAGAGAAGGCGAAGTCCGATCCGTCGTGGATTCAGGACACCTATCGGGAAATCCTCTCCTACAGGATAGACAAAGAGGACGAAATGCCCGAATTGCCTTTGCAAATCACGGAACCACCCATGCTGATGCGCTATGAAGAGACTTCTTTAGACGGCCATGTTTTCACCCTGTTTCCTCTTCTGTACAGCAACGACGCCCAATTCGAACAATTGTTGGCCGCCATCGCGCAGGTGCCTCGTCCTGATTCGAATACATTTCATAGTACGCTTATTGAACAGCCCCTGCGTTATAGCCGCTTGCGGGAGCGCGTGGATGTTGACCCCAAAGACAACGCGGACTGGGGGAGAATCGATGTGCTGGCGGACGAGATACGGCAGCGGATCGAGGAAATGCGCTCAATTGGGGTGTCCGATTTTGTGATAAAGAAACTTATTGCGCTGCCCGACCCTAAACTGAGCACGCTTCGCATCACCAAGGATTACGGCATCTTCCTGCCCGAATACAACGATATGGAAATCTCCCTGCCGACACTCTCCAAGGTGGTCTATTTCTTCTTCCTGCGCCATCCCAAAGGATTGCGGTTCAAAGAGTTGATCGACTACCGCGAGGAGTTGCTGCGGATTTACTGTCTTATATCGAACCGTTATGACGCGGCTAAAATGGAGCAAAGTATTGACGATCTGGTCGATTCCACCGGCAATTCCATCAATGAAAAGTGCAGTCGCATCCGCGCCGCCTTTGTGAGCCGGTTCAGCGATGATCTGGCCAAGAACTACTACATCACGGGATCTTCCGGTCAGGCAAAATACATCCCCCTCGACCGCAGTTTGGTGATGGACGAGGCGGGGATTCTTACCACAAAGCAATAACACAGGGGTGCCGAAAACTGGAGAATAGAGTAGGCTAAATTAAAAGTTGCGCCCGACACGGATTAGGGATTTATCAAATGAAAATAGAAAAGTTGTTCATTTGGACATTGGTTATGACATTATCTGTTAATTTAGCGTATGCCCAATTCAGGCCCACAGTATTCACACCTGTTGAATACAAACCACAATACACAGACTATTCAACTTTAGAAAGAAGTTTTCAGCAACAAGAAAATCGCTCCAACATGGCATATCAGAAATATTCCGAGCTTGCTCAATTAATTGGAGAAAAACGATCTAAAATAAGCAATGATAAGGAAACCCTATTATGGTTTTCAAGAAATATAGATAAAAAGCTGGAGGATGTAAAAACAAGTCTTAGTGTTGGAGATTACCAAGGTGCCATAGAGCGTGCAACACGTGCAATGGGAGATATCATTTCCGATATAGAGCTGACAAGACGTATTCAAACGTATGAAGAGTACAGGAACTCTGTGGAATACATAAAAGACCGGACTGACTTGTCGTACCAACAAAAACAGGAATGGTTAGACACATACGTGTATAAGTTTGTACCAATCTACAATAGTACAGGTGAGATTATCGGAGCTTATGATTGGAAAGAAATAGGTGGTCCAAACAATACTAGGGTTATACTTCCTTAAATCCAACCACCCCATCATGAAACTAAACCACCTCATGGCCCTTCCCCTCGACACCGAGTGCGAAACCGTTGCCACGGGCTTCCAACACCTGGACCACCTTACCGGCGGACTGCGAACAGGGCAAATATGCACCGTTGCCGCACGACCGGGGAGGCTCCAAACGTCCATGTTTAAGCGATTTAAGGGATTGGTATCAGCTTGAGTGTTTTTCTTCGATGGTAATGTTCGTTTATCGCCCGGAGTATTATTATCTTGATACATTTGAAGACAATTCCCCCTCGGAAGAGATGGCCGACATCATGGTGGAAAAGAACAGCTTCGGCGGCACCGGCTTTGTTCGCATGCACTTTGACAATCATGTCAGCTTCAGGGAAATTTCATACGAAGACAATGATAAATCCACACATCTGTGAACTTGTTTTGAAAAATTCTGGGAAGTTACTGATATATGTAAATAAAAAACCCAAAGAACAATGAATCAAAGAAACTTTACCAAATTCGCAATTATTCTCCTTTGCATCGCCGCATTCTCTGCTTGCACCACATCCCAAAAGACCGATGAAGAAAACCAGCAAGTTCGTTGGCCGGATTTCCTGCGTGACTGGGCGGCGGATTATGAAATCAACGACAGCCAACGGCTCTCGCTTATCAATTTGATAGATTCCGTCTATTATTTCCTGGAGGATAGCACCCAATCTGTCGAAGCCCATTCGGATCAGGTGTGCCGGATGCTGGATCGAATGGCAGAGGTTATAGCCAATGACTCTGCGTTTGAGTTTACCCTGATGATGCGGGCTACGGCCGACAACTTTATGGCACAAGCGCCAAGGGATGAGCGGATTCTACAATGCGATTGTTCAAGCGAGTCGATCAGTCGCCTCATGGATTGGCAAACGGTGTACTCAACAGATGTGGAACTTATGTGCTACACTGTTACCCCTGACCCTTGGCAAACCCCTTGGCACTTTGCCAATATGATTCTTACCATAGATAAGGATGGTGAAGATCCCCTTGCCAGTTTCGTAATCACAAACTTTCAAGATTACAAAATGGACAGTGTTCAAATCGCTTTCCATGATAGCACCTCCACACTGGTGGATGTTTTATATGAAGATGAGGTGTTTGTCGATTCTTCAAGTGCGGCAGGGGGCGTTAAGACTTTGCTCATGCCTTACAAGTATCTGATTCGAATGTTGTCGCACTCAGCAAGTGTGAATGTCGCATACAAAACAACTGAAGGATGGTTTTCTATGCGAGGTTTTCCACAAAGGAATTTCAAAAAGAATTTGAATGATTGTCCCCGATTGAAGAAAACTTCTGACCAAATTACGCGGTGGTGAACTTCTTCAAATGAACAGGGTTTCAAGCGTACATCCGAGCACGCGGGCCAAGGCAAAAACCGTCTGCACCTCGGCTTTCCGGATGTCCTGGTCCCCTTGCTCGTAGGCTTGGATCATACGAAGCGAAACACCAGAAATTTCCGACAGCTGCTTTTGCGTGATTCGTTGCTGCTTTCTTATGGTTTTCAGCACATTATGGCGCTCTTTCAAATGCCGTTTCATAATGGCGGCAGCTGTGGCCACGAATTTCGTGAGATCCGCTTCGTGCAAGGTGGGATAAAGCGAAAGTACTGTATTGATATCCAATCCGTTACGCTGAATGAATGAGAACGAGTAGGATGATTGCCATTGGTAATAGGCCAACGCCCATCCTGCCCAGTATTCGGGCGTGCGTTCAAATAGGCTGAATTCAGCATCGGGGATCCGAATGTCGGATGATCGCGTCAGTACTTTTCTCATCAGTTCCATCCCTGACAACCCGGAGACATAGCGAGGATTGCCAGTCTCCATTTGTGCGGCGATTCCGCTGGAGAGGAACATCTCGTAATAGGCGTTCAGATCGCAATGCGCGACACGGACAGCACAATCGAGCATCGTGCCCAAGTTGTGCATGGCATCCTCAAGGTAGAGTTGATTATAGGCGGGGGTCATCATTGTTCCAGTTTTGTCTCAGAATATCAATCATGTAAATGGCATCAGAGGCGGTGGCCGTTGATTTTTGGGTTTGGAAGTTCTCGCGTGCTTGTCGGTCACGCGCCATCCGTTTGGGATAATATTGGCTGCTATCCACCGGAATGCTTTCAATAAAATGCAATTGCGCGAAGGCCCTTTCGGATTTCAACACCACTTGCTCACCCAAATTCCCTAACATCATCGCCTTGCGCAACTGCTCCAGCGAAATGGTATTGTTCAAAAAGGCGTTCGCAAATGCGAAATAGGAGTCGTCGGCCCGGTAGCCGACAATCAAGTCGTATGGCTCATAATCAGGCAGAAAATGATTCAACAAGTAGTCTTTTGCATCCGATGGCAATCCTTGCGACAGCACAAAAGTCCTGTTTTTCAGCAAAATCGAAAGCCAATTCAGAATATGATAGGGCTTTGTGTTCAATCGAAGAATCTGCAACCCATCAAGGATAAGTTCATAATGGTTGGCAAAACCATCGCTCTTTTCGGTGCTGGCCCATTCTTTTGCAAGTTCCAGGTTTTCAGCACAATAAAATCCCAACCCATAATCATTCTTCGGGTTTCCAATGCCGAGTTCAGGTCGCTCAACCACCTTCGTCGATCCGTGATATAATGTCAGATTATCCATAAAACTATCGTTATAACGAGAGTTTGCAAAAGTACATTTTTTTTGATATGGGAGTCCAATAAAAAAGAATATTTTTGCACCCTAAAACATCCTACTATGACAGATTATAACAAACTGACCGGTCTCCGTCACAGCGAACAGTTGGTGGTGGAGCACAAAGACACCGCCGCGGTATATGGCTCCGGCGCACTGGAGGTGTTCGCCACCCCCGCGATGATCGCCCTGATGGAGAAAACCTGCCTGATGGCCGTGTGCGACAAAATCGGCGAAGGCAACACCACCGTCGGCATTGCCGTCAACATCAAGCACCTGAAAGCCAGTCCCGTGGGCGCGACCATCCGCTGCGAGGCCGAACTCACCGAAGTCGATCGTCGCCGTCTGGTTTTTTCCGTAAAGTGCTTCGAGGGCGAAACCCTCGTTGGCGAAGGCATCCACGAACGGTTCGTGGTGGAGAGCGCGAAGTTCATGGCGAAATTCTGAAAAGTATGAACCAGCTAAAACGTTTGTTTACAGCGATTTTTGCGGTTGCAGTGTTCCTGGTTGTCGCGGCCTCCTGCTGTATGGCGCAGAACACCTCTTCCGCCCATGTTCTCGGCCACTACACCTACCAGCACGCCTTTGACTATGACCTCGATGGAGCCCACCTTGATGTACACGAGACCGGCACGATGGACTTCCACCCCGATGGCACCGCCCTCGACTCTGCCCGGCAAGTCTATACCGCCACCCTTCAGGACAGTAGTATTGTGACGTGGGTGTTCAACTATGTCAGTCCCAGCAAGTGGCGTTTGGAGGGTGAGGATTTCTACTTCGCCGGCATTAAAGAAACCTTCCGAATGGAGGTGGTTGAAGGCGACAAAGAGAACGAACTGGCTCAGGAAATCATCAAGGTCGTCAGCGGCAGCATTGACTACGAGTACAAGTTCCATTTAGACACGCTGACGGACCAGAAACTGCAGTGGAGCTTCACCTACCGCGACGGCCACAGCGACACTTGGGAGTTCTATCGAGTCAAGTAGTGACTTTTTCCGCTAAATGAAAATCTTTCCCTGTATTTTTGCTACTTTTGCTGCCGGAAAATTCTAAACAAAAACAAATATGAAAAACATTGTCATTCTGCTGTCTTTGAGCATCTTATTCTTCGGATGCACAAAAGATTGGGGTACTCCTGCCACCAAAAACTATCCTATCAACGGGGCATACACGAAACTTGACGTGAGTAACGCTTTTGAGGTAACCGTCAGCGACCAAGTGACAGAGGTGGTCGTCACCGTGGGCGAGCTGGCGCACGACAGGGTGGTGGTGAAAGTCGTTGACGGCGAATTGCAAATCGGATTTAAGCCGAACACAAACTATAGCGGAAAGGCGAAGGCGGTCATCCCGGCAGCCGTTCTTCGTAAACTGGACCTTAGCGGGGCCTCTTCGTTCACGGGCGACCTTAGAGGTGACGATGTGGACATTGAACTCTCCGGCGCGTCAACCTATCGGGGCACCGTTGAGGCCACTGAACTGGACATTGACCTTTCGGGGGCTTCGGATGCCATTTTAAGCGGTGCCTGCCAGACCAAAATGGAGATAGACCTGAGTGGTGCCAGCACTCTGAAAGCGGCAAATCTTTCCTCTATGTCGGTGTACGGGGAGATGAGTGGCGCCAGCGATGCCGATGTTACGGTCTGCTCTGATCTGAATGTGGAACTCAGCGGTGCCAGCACGCTCACGTACGGGACCTCTTCAGAGGATTGTCATCCCGTTGTCAACTGCAGCACCTCTGGCGCGTCAACCGTCCAACCACGCCCTTAGCAAAACAGCTGTATTGTTATAGACCTATGGACTTCCACCTTTACGGCATTCCAGAAAAACCGACCCTCCTGCTGCTTCCCGGTTTGGGAGTCTCGCACGAGATTTTCCTTCCGTTGGTGGAGTTGCTGAAGGAGGATTTCCGCATTGTCACGGCAGATATTGACGGATTTCTGCTCGGCAAACCCTCCCGTTTCACCTCCGTTGATGACCAAGCGGCGCAGGTCAACCAGCATGTGCTTGAACACTTTGACGGAAAATTGGACGTGGCATACGGTCTGTCGTTAGGTGGCAAGATTCTCTCTCGGATGATGGAGCGCAACGAAATCGTCATCGACCACGCCATTATGGATGCCGCGCCGCTGTTGCCGCTACCCAAGTGGACGGTGGGACCGCTTCGCTACTACCAAGCCCTCAACGTGTGGAGCTGCTACCACTGGACCGGATTCTGGCGGTGGCTGTTCCACTCGCACTACTTCGACGTGCTGTTGGACGAGGTGAAGAAAGTTTTCCCGTCGGACAAAACGCGCGCTGTGTTAGAAGGTTACAAATCGGTATATACTAATAAGTTGGAATCTATCCACGGAGCTGACATCCACTACTGGCACGGCACCAAGGAGGCCTTCGTTGCCAAGCCGCAGGCCAAGCACCTGCTTTCACTCTGTCCGGAAGCGCACGTGGAGGTTTTTCCGAAGATGAACCACGGCCAGCTGTTGGTGGACCAACCGGAAGAGGTGGCGCAGAGGATCGTTTCTATTGCGAAACCTCTTTCTTCAACTGCCTGTTCGTAATGCGCCATATTCTGTGCTTACAGAGCCTCTTCCCGAAGCTTTACTATACCAAAAGACGTCAAGATTCTAGTAATCAGCTGCTTTTTAGCTTAATATATTCTATTCTGT